>Ga0265299_10000239_pt1 | contig 72521 bp, 50 predicted proteins | sample AusTroGonzalo_MG_4_FD_193485 | JGI IMG/M metagenome (GOLD analysis project Ga0265299, IMG submission 193485) | Bovine rumen microbial communities from tropical cattle in Woodstock, Queensland, Australia - Gonzalo_02 | ecosystem: Host-associated > Mammals > Digestive system > Stomach > Rumen ... | reverse complement strand
CGGCATAGAAATCTGTGGGGTTCGACCGGCACGCTGTGCCGGTCGCCTCGTACGATTTTATCTTGGCTTCCAACATGCAGTTGTATACCTTACGGCAGCAGCCGAAAGTCTTGCTGAGCAAGACTTCCTGTTGCTTGTTAGGATACAGTCTGACGTTGTAGGCACGCTGAAGCATGGTTCAAAGTTCTATTCTTTAGAAGTTTATATAGAAAATTACAATTTATTTTTCAAGTTTCGCGCCTATCATATGCCACCCTAAAGGGTTCCCCAGCGCCTAGCGGCGCTGGGTGGCATGTTTCTCGGCGCGATTTTCTAAAAATGTTTCACGTGAAACATTCAGTCCGCTAGCGATAGCGGACTTTATTTTTGTGATAAACTACAGACGTTGCAATTTAGAGGTGACTAATGCCTATTGACGATCAGAATATCATACCAGGTAATAACGAAAAAGCTGTAATTGCTAAACAACCAAAGGTTCAGCAAGAAGTTAACCAAAAAGATAAAAACGCACAACAAGGTGACAGTGCTGAAGTAGCCGCAAGTAGTGAAGAAGTCAAACAAAATGACGAACCAGAAGTTCAAACGTCCAAGAACGAAGAAAAGGACGTACAGACCCCGGAAGAGAAGGACAAGGCCAAAGAAACCGAACTTGACACGCTGGCAATCCAATACAAGGAGATCGCAGCATGTATTAGACAGCGTTTCCGTAACGCACCCGAAGACGGCGAGAAGGTCGCCGCCATGCTAAATAAGATTCTCAACGGCGCTGGCCAGTCCAAGGAAAAGTGGACAAACTATATCAACGAGCGTGCCAAGAAGGGTACCGACCGTGCCATCATCCAAAGCAAGATCATCCCGACAATCGCTAACGCATGCGGTGTCGATGTTCCTCGCCAGGTCAATGACGATCTCCGTGATACTCTGAAAGACCGTAATGGAAAGAAAGTCGGAAGCATAGTAATCCCGGAAGGTTATAACCAAGCTCCTATCGAACTTGGCGACCAAGTCATGTCAATGGACTTCGGCTATCCGGCAATCAACTTCAACAGCGAGCTCATCCGACAGATCGTCCAGACCGATCCCCAGTCCAACCCCAAGCAGCTCAAGAAGCTCCTTGTCGCGCTTATGGACCGAATCAACGGCTCACCCGCCGGAAAGGCGCTTATCAAGCATATCATCTTCAGCTTCTCGCTCACCCATACGACTGGCGGCCTCAAGCGCTCCGAGATGTACAAGCTCATCAAGAAGGCTGCTTCTGCTGAAGGCATCCCCATGCTGCGCAAACCGCTAAAGGTCGACAGCGAAGCACTTGTCGGAAAGTCCGAAGCCGATAAAGTAAAAGTAGTCTCGCTTAACGCAATCGCCAAGGAAGAACCCAGCAGCCACGACTTCGAGGCACCAGAAGAAGCACCAGAAACCGAGGCAGTCGACCGCTTTGACTACGACCCGGTCTTCGAGGGACTACTCTCCGACTTCTGGCTCAACCACGACAAGGGAGAGGATGCACAGAAGGTATATGGCAAGGAGATCGAACTCCCTGCACTCTACCTCAAGCAGTTCTACACCATCCTCGTGCCGAGCGGCCCGACCGGTCTGCACAACTACGCTCGCTACATGAGCGACGACGACAGAAAGAAGCTCGCCGGTAGACTCGGAAAGGACGCACTCGAGGAAATCAAGTCGTCCAACAGAAACGTCAACGACATGGTGCTCCAGAAGTACATCGAGGCCAACGACGGCGTCCCGCCGTTCTACATCCTCAAGCCGAGGACGAAGCCGTCCAAGGAACGTCTCCGCGTGTGCGACGACACCGAGGTTAACGGAAAAACCTGCATCAAGTCAATCGATGCCAAGAACAAGGACGCATACTTCATGGACAAGGAACTGATCCAGTCCGTGTTCGAAGCCGGTTAATCTATGGACAAGAACGTACTGCTGAACTGCCTTTCCACCGGAAAGAACCTCATTGAATCCAATGCGGCCTTCTTTGCCAAGAAGACCGACGGCAAGCGATTTGAACAAGGTCGCAAAATGGAAAGACATTTCGTAGGCGTTTCTCGTGCGCCAGACGGTAATGCAGTTATCGAATTCGAGGTTCCTTCTCGCAGTGATCCCGGCACAGTCCGTCATTGCTTTATCGACATCATCCCCAAGAACGCCAACCTGTTCACTCTGGCACAGACTACCAAGAAACTGGCTGACCGTATCAACATGCTCAAGGATGCCGACGTGCGTTGCTACTGCTCGTGTCCGGACTTCAACTGGAACGGAATGAAATTCATGATGAAGCACAAGTACGACAGTCTATCTGCCAACCATCATTCTGACGACGCCAAGGACGACCACGGCGAAGATATCGCACCGAAGGTAAGGAAGCCAGCATTGTGCGCCCACCTCGTGGCTGCACTGGGCGGTATCCTCACGAACGCCGGTAGCATCATGAAGCAAGTCCGTACGGCTCCGCCAGTGGAAGAAAACGAACCAGTCGCTCCAGAAGAAATGCCGGAAAATCAGCCGATCGGCAAGAACGATTCCGAAAAGGAAGCCAACGCCATATTCGACCAATCTTCCGAAGAGCACGAGAAGGCTCGTAACGAGGCGATGGAACTGTTCGGCGGTGACAGCCAAGGTATCAAGACTCCGGAAACTCAAGAAGCTCTCGATGCCCTAGCAGACCATATCGAACAGACCGACGAAGAGACCGAGGAAGTCCCGGAAGATCCGAATCCGATGATCGGTAAGTACGACGCAGAAAAGAATTCCTCGCCGTTCATTGATTACGACGAGGAAGCCTCACTGCCAATGTTCGACGTCCCCGTGGACGAAGAAGAATCCGATCAAGACGAAGAACTCGTCATCGAGGAACCCAAGCCGCTATACCCGACAACCTAGTTCCAGATCGGTTCAAGCGTAGCCACGGTAATCTGGTCGGAATTGTTATTCCAAGCATAATTATTGCCGACAACAATCAGCAGCAGTTCATACACGATGAAGTGCAATAGCTGGTTGTGTATCGGCTCCAGTACTGTATTGAGGAACAACTTGTCACATTCCTCACGGCTGTACTCGTTGAACCCAGTCTCCTCGTACAACGCCGCCAGCAAGATAGTGAACCGGGGATCGATACGGATACCAAGCAAATTCAAAATCAACACGGCGAACGTCGGCAACGGATGTTCAGCAGCAAACCCCTTATGCACGGTAATACGGCTACGCACACTAGTGAAATCCATACTTGTCATTTCATCCGTGTAGTCATCGACATCTGAATTGAGTATGACCACTTCTGCAACGAGATTGTCCTTCAATAAGTATTGACCATTCTGCTCGGCGACGACATCTTTATCATCCGGAATAACGAAAGTACGAATATATTGAGACATAAAACCTGATACCTAGTTTCTAATGAAATTATATCATTAGTTCAGGCATCAGACTCATAGTTGACCGGATCGCAGTTTCTGCGATCCATCTCATCAATGAAACACTGGTCTGGACGTTCTGGCAATGCGGCCTCGATCTCGTATTCGTATTCGATATCAGTGTGTGTTGGGATATTCTGGTTGAGCAATTCCTCGTCCATGATGCAACGGACGTGATCGGCATACTTCTCCGGCACGATGATGGAGTCATGCACCGTACAGAAGTGGCAGCCTACTTCTTCCATGATACGAGGACACACTTGCTCGAAAACGAAGCTGCTCTCGATCTTCTGCATCTCATAGGCCAAGGCCGCATGGCAATGCTCCTTCATTGACCACATGCAGTTGAACAGCGTAGGGAAATGCTCTCTCCAGCATCTCTGTACGGCTCCTCGCACAACCTCTCTTCGGTCATCGAAATACAACGGCGAGAACAAGAACGACAGCAGTCCCTTCTTAGCCTCGTCACGCGACAATTCACGGTCTACGTCAAAGTCCTCGCTGCATTCCTTCTGGAAAAATTCGTATATCTGGCCGTCGGCCACCAGGTTACGGTACCGTTCCAGCTCTTTCTCCATACGGTCAAGGGTAATCTCCTTTCGGCCCTCATTCCATATGGGACGGAACCTTATGAACGTGTCGCGGTTCTCTTCCAGGTCGTCCTTATAAAAATCGATATACCGACGGAATACCGCGATGATAAAGGCCGCCTGGGATGACTTGATGTCCACCTCGGCAACGGGTTCCCCATCACAGCGCAACGCGGAATGACGGATTTCCTTCTTCAGGTTCGTCACGTTGGTATGGATACGTCCGTACTTGTCGTGTTTCACGTACATTGCACCGTCGTCGTCCATCAGTCCGTTGAAACGTTCCACCTTGTTACGTTCCATCTTGGCATTGTACGGTGTCATCTTTCCGGACGATACCATCTCATCCAATGTAGCATCCGCCACCTTTGTATCTATCGAAAAGTGACTCAGCTCGTCGTAGCATACGGCTACCAGTGGATCGTCCATCGAAATCCGCTTACGTTCCTCGAAAGACCTCTTGATACGTCTCAGAACAACCGGGGATGTTATGGTATACTTGGACATCTTACCATGAACTACCACCTCGGTATTCATGAACTTCTTGTCAATCCAAGTCTGCAGATAAGTCGCATAGCTGTTCTGGTACGGTGCACACAGCCAGAACGCCTTGCACTTGCCCTTAGTGTTCGAATCGCCCTTGATATAGCTATGAGACCTTCCAATAAAGCCATGCTCTACTAAGGAATTGATTGCGGTGATGTATCCGTCACCAAGTATCTTACGCAGCAAGACGGCAGAGAGATGGCACTTCCAGTACTTTCTTGGAATAGTTGGCTGTACGATCATATTGGTCATCAAGTCACTACGGAGCTGGTTGGTGACCATGTACAGTACCAGTGCCATAGTATCCAGCAACGCCTTGGTGGAATTCGTATCGCCATTAGTTGTCATAAAATTATGACAGAATGTAACGAAATCATTACATAGCATGGAAGGCAACTCTATCTTGAATTCCTTCAGCGGTTTCCGCTTTCTGCGCTTCGTTACGGTCTGGTTAAGGGTTTCTGTCATTTTCATTACAAAACTAATTAAAACCAACAAGTCCGGCAAGTATCCACTCCAGGCTCTAGCTTAAGGTAGGTCTGCCACTGCCAGTCCTGTCTTATCGCCGAGTTTATCAAGTCGTATTTACCGAAGTCCAAAGGTAGTCTAAAACAGTTTGAATTGCAAATTGAACGAGTAACGGTGTTACCGGAGGTAACTGACCATATAATGTTTCGATAATCCTAGGACAATGAGTATATAGTCTAGTTTACATAATATTCCATCCTTAACTTGGTGAGTTAAAAAGTCCGAAGAGTCCCACAGTCAGTGAGGCCCTAAGGCCACCATATAATGTTTCGGAAAATGACATTTATCCTATAGGTCAGCTATGTCTGTGTAGTCAGGACAGTCTCCCAAGGTAAGTAAAAAAGTCTGAAAGAGTCCCACAGCGAGAGAGCCACTAGGGCCACCATATAATGTTTCGGAAAATGACACTTTTAGGCCATTCTGAACTAATTTGCAATTCAAATTGTTTATGGCTATCTTGTAGGATTATGGATTACACTTCTTGTTTAACAATCGAATTGCTGTCTTTGTTCCGCTGGGAGAACAGTGGATGGCAGTCACCGGTATCCTTGCTGACACCGGATGCCACGTTGAAACTGAAAGCCCACGAGGTCTGTTCTGGGAATCGTTGGGACTTGGACTTGTCCTTGGGCAGCATTGAACTCCATAACGACTTGGTAGACGAAGATCTTACGGAACGTTTAGTCGACGCAGTCATCAAGCGTTGCAAGAAGGATGCCAAGATTATCCAGATTTTCGGAGAGTCCCTACGTAAGGGAGCCGTCATTCGGAGCAAGGCACAGTCGAACATGTTCTATCCGACCGACTTCCGAGTGAATTTCGGCTACAAGTATAGATTCATTGTCGCACTGGACGGTACGTCAGAGGACAAGGTGGACGGCGTCTACTTGATTCCGTCGTACTTCCCGGCACCGAAGGACGGCTTGGAGTCCGATTCGATCTATAAGATGTGCTGCTACGAGAGAATGTAATGATGCAACAGCAACCAGCTAAATTTGCACCTTCGCTTGTACGTTTCGAGTATTATGACCCTATCCAGAGTCATGTGGTCATCGAGTCCGAGGATAAGAGACTTGCCTACATGATTAACAGCTTTATCTCGGCTGCGATGACGTTCTACGATAAGACCAAGTCGAAGACATGGCAAGTGTCCGAAGGTTTCAAGAGTGCGTTCGTGACTTTCTACGACCGTAAGGAGCAGCTGTTGCCTATTGGCTTAATACCGAGGGTCAGCCGTCTTGTTCAAGGCCGTTTCGGTACGAAGATCGAGCTGACAAAGGACATTAATGACCTATTTATTCCGCCTCGTGGGAAGTTGACTAGGGATGATATTGTCGGGTTCGCTAATACTCTGAACTTGCATAACCGGGTTACTGGTGACAAGATTATTCCTTATGAACATCAGTACAAGTTGGCCGAGCGAGCCATAAACGGTCGCCGAATTTCATTACTGGCGTGTACGAGCGCTGGAAAGTCTCTGGCGATGTGCATCATTGCGCGGTACTTAATATCTCGTGAAAACAAGAAACTCTTAATAGTCGTTCCGTCGACTAACTTGGTGGAACAGCTGTTCTCCGATTTCTATAACGATTATGGTTGGGAAGATGCCAAGAACTATTGTACCTTAATATATTCGGATTCTGACGACAAGCTGACAAAGAAGCAGATAGAGCGTTTGAAGGCGGCCAATGTAGGCGAGGAAGCCACGTTGAAACAGATTACCATATCGACATGGCAGTCGTTGCAGCATAAGTCGGATTCCTTCTTCGAGTGTTTCACCGCTGTCATGGTGGATGAGGCGCACTCTACGAGAGGCGTCAAGCTCCGTGACATTCTGGCGAAGTGTGTCAATGCGATTGACTTCAAGATCGGCGTGTCCGGTACGTTGCCGAACGACGGTATCGACGCTGGCTATATCGAGAGCCAGCTCGGTCGTAAGGAAGATATCGTTCGCTTGAAGGAACTGGTTGCAAAGGGTATTCTTACGCCAGTTACTGTCCGTTCGATCTTAATACCGTATCCGCCATCCCAGAGGAAGATGTTGTGTCGCCAGACGTATGACGACGAGGTCGCATTCTGCAGCTCGAATACGTCTCGCCAGGATATCATCAAGATTTTAATAGATTCGAAGAAGATTACTACCGAGCAGAATACTGTAATACTGTTCAAGAACATCGATCCGCTTGAAATGATGCACGAGTTCCTTAGGGAACAGTATCCACAGTTCACCTATCATGTCATCAAGGGTGACGTGTCAGTAGACGATCGAGAGGATATCCGTAAGTCTATTGAGTATTCTACTGGCCATATTATTCTGGCCACGTACGGATGCATGAAGCAAGGTGTGAACATCAAGCTGCTGCATAACTTAATATTTGCCAACCCAGCAAAGTCCGTGTACATGGTCGTTCAGTCTATCGGTCGTATCGTTCGTCCGCATAAGGACAAGAAAATGGCCTACGTGTATGACCTGGTGGACGATGCGTCATACGAGTATATCGGTCGCTCTGGCTATCCGGTGGTGAAGACCAATTACATGGTAAAGCACTATGATATTCGTCGATCGTATTATGACGATGACGAGATTCCCGTCGAGGAAATCAACTTCACTGGAATTTACGAAGCAAAGATCGACGAGGCCGTAATAGCCGAGCGAAAGCGGAAGGCTGCCGACAAGGCGAAGGCGAAGGCCGAGAAGGTCGCTAATAAAGTTAAAGTATTCAAGAATAAGTTTTTCCTATAAGGTGTATTTATGCGAGGATCACTTACCAAATGGGACGAAATCCGTGAGTTCTTTGTCAAGCGTGGGTTTGATAAAGAAAAGCTATCAAAGAACTACTTTGATGGTATGGAAATTGTAATGGCCGATATTCATGAGCCGCTGGAAGGATATTCGGTGTCTAGGAAAGATGCGCCAGACATTTTCGCCCAGTTCGATCGTCTCGAATGTTCGGTCGACCGTCCGACAGATTATTACCGTGATTTCTATATCGGCGAGTGCAAGCGTCCACGTGAAGCAAAACAGTTGGTGGATGATCTGTATGAAATGGCTGCGATTGATCCGCAACAGCCAACAATTGAACGTGATGTCGAGTCTGAATTGCCGGAAGCATTGAATCTGGAAGTCATGAATGACATTGCGGCGATGCAAGGTAAAATGATTGATTCGTTTAAAGGAAAGGTCGAGTACGACGAAGATGAAACACCTGTAGTTAAGCCGAATAATTGGTAGGATTTTTATGGAATTCAAGTCTAAACCTCTCAAGAGTTATCCGTTCAAGGACAAGCGCCTTCTCGTTATCGACTGGGCGTCCCTTTCATATCATCAGCTTTGGTCGATGAAGACCAAGTCCAGCAAGAAGCAGCTGGGTAGCATGTTGCCGGAAGACGACGAAATGATTGTCTGGCGTTCCAAGATGTTCAACCGTATGTTGGACTATATCCGTCTTTTCAACCCGATGGACATTATTCTGTGTTTGGAAGGAAAGAATGCGTGGCGCAAGCAAGTAGTCAAGGATTACTACGCCAAGCACGCTACAATTTATTGGGATACGACCGGTTACTATGTCTGCAGCGACAACTATGCCTACCGTGTCACGAAGGCTGGTGACGGATATGGAGTGGTGAAGATTCCGCCCAAGCAGCGGTCGTTGTTTGAGTCATTGAGCCACAAGAAGCTTGGTGAGCTTCCCGAAGATACCCAGTACATGCTGTGGGGTGTCAAGACACCTACCGGAACTCCGGTGCTGCCTTCCTACAAGGGAAAGCGAGGCGCGTCCGCGTGGGAATTCTCCGTAGACAAGAAGTATTGGCAATCCTACAAGGACGAATACGCCATGGAACTGGCTCCGTTCCTCCGTGCAAAGGCCGTCAAGTGCGATATTGCCGAAGGTGACGACATGATTTATGCCGCCGTCAAGAAGTATAGCGGTGACTACGACGATGTCATCGTGATTACTCGTGACTCTGATATGTCGCAGATCGATGTCAAGAACGTGAAGATTTTCAACCATACTCAAGAAAACTTTGTCGAGTGCGCCTATCCGCAAGCATACTTGTCCGCCAAGGTTCTGTCTGGCGATACGTCCGATAATATCCGTGGCATGGCCTATGTGGATGCGAAGACTGGCGAGTACAAGCCTACCAAGGCTAACGCAGTTTCCGAAAAGGAAGCCGTGATGCTGATGGAAAACTGTCCGAACATCTATGCGGTTGCCGAGGCTAACGGCTGGGCTGAACAGTATATGCGTAACCGTACGCTGATTGACTTGTCGATGGTTCCTCGAAATGTCTCCGAGAAGATTGACGAGATCATGGAACGTCCGGCACCAGAGTTGACTATCGACTGGACGAAGACAAATGAATGGGGCATACCGGAAAGCAAGGTGGACTATTACCGTACGCTGCAGCAGTTCGGATTCTTCTCCGTAATCGCTCGTGAGAACGCCAACCCAGAATCCTTCAAGGGTGAACAACTTGTACAGAAGGAAACTGACATGAACAAGAAGCTAATGGACGAAATGGCAAGTGGTCTCGACTTCGAAGACATCGATGGAGCCTTCGGTGGCCCGTCATTTGACTTTAATGCTCTTTAATACTATATTTAGCGGAAAATGAGGATTTTATGGCGAATATACCCGTAAATGCTTTGGTTCGTGTGTCAACGAACAATGAACTTGATTTCAATGAATGGCTCGATTTCCATATCGCACTCGGATTCGATCGAATATATGTCTATGATTCTGGTAGCCACGGCTGGCTTCCGGAGGCTTGCCGAAAGCGTGAAGAACACGTGACGCTCGTTCCGATGGCTGGTAATGACTGGCGCAAGAAAAGCAACATCATCAAGTCCTACGTGGCACAGTCTACGGAACCGACTTGGACAGTTTGTCTGGAAGATGACGAATTTGTCTGGATCGACTTGAATTTCACAAAGTCAATCAGCGAGTTCATCAACAAGTACATGGTCAACAAGGCCATGGCTATGTCCGTTTTCGTGAAGTATCTGTCTTCCGAGAAGGCTATGAAGAACCGTGTCGGAACTCTGATCGACTGCTTCCAGCACACTCGTCCGAATCCGCAAGGTCTCGTTCATCCGTGTTCCCACACGCCGAACTACACTTTGACTTTCTTCTCCGTGCCGAATAACGCTTGCATGCCGATGAGTGGCCCTCTTACACCGAATACTCCGCACTGGCGTGATTCCAAGGGCAGTACGCTTACCAATGACTATCTTGGCAAGTATCTTGTGTCCAGCCAGTACAATCCGGACGCCTATCCGATTCGTGGCTACAAGTACGGTCTGAAGTCTGGCTTCGAAATGGGTATGCAGCCGGGAACCAAGCCGGTTGGCTATACCGTCCGTGACAACAACATGTTGATCGAACGTGCGGCCTTGCTGCAGATTCCTGTCAACGAGGCTACCGAGGAACTGTTCGCCAAGAACGAAGCCCTTGTGGAACAGCCGCAGCTGCCGAAGCGTGAGATTTCTCCAGAAGAAGCTGCAGAACTCGAATTACCAGTTCCGCTTGGCAAGATCGATACATTCATCCTTTATGGCTATCCAGTGGAACACTTGGTTGACTTTGCTGCCAAGAACGGTTATGAGGATACTCCGGAACACCGTGCTGTCATCGAACGAGTGTACAAGCGTGAATGCGCCATGATCATCGAGTCTACTCCGGTCTACAAGAAGCTTGCTGAACTGGATGCAGAAGGCGGTCGTACCGATGCGATGATTTGCACCGAACTCAAGATCAGCATTCCGGCGCTCGGTAAGCTCCGTAAGTGCCTTGCTGTTCTGAATATCAAGGAATACCTTGCCCAGAAGGCTACCGAAAATGCCGTCGAAATCAAGGTTGACCAAGAACAAGCCAAGGCCGTCGTCGAATCTTCCGATATTGCCGAATTGACAAAGCAGTTCGACGAAACGGTCAATGCTACTCCGATCTCCCAGGAAGATGCCCAGAAGTTCGATAAGGAAGCTGAAGACCGTAAGGCAAAGCGTCGTGAACAAGCCAAGAAGGCTCGTGAAAAGAAGAAGGCTAACAAGGAAGCCGCTAAGAAGGCTGCCGAAGCCGATCCTTTGTTGAATGGCGAAATCAAGGTATACCAAGATACTCATTGTGTAGATCCAGTCGTCAAGATTGGTGAAGCTTCGTCCGAACCAGAAAAGAATGAAGACGACGTCGAACTCGACCTTGGTGAAACCAATCTTCTTAACAATACTGACCTTTCCGCATTTGGTAATTTAGATGCATAAGATTATTTTCAAGGAACTCCAGTTCCGTAATTTCATGTCGTACGGTAACACGAAGAACGTCTTCGAGTTCCGTGACGGCTTGACATGGCTCAGTGGCGACAACGGCTTCGGCAAGTCCGCCATTGTCGAGGCGATGACTTTCGCCTTACTAGGCGTTTCTTACCGTGGCGGCAAGAAGGAAGAACTCCGTAACACGAAGAACGCAAGTGCCGGTGAACCGACAGTCGTTCAGTTGACGTTCGATACGGAAAATCCCCAAGACGGTCACGAATCGTGGCGTATCATGAGGAGTATTTCTGGCAAGACGTCTACGGTCAAGTTCACTATTGAAAAGTTAATAGGCGAGGAATGGGTAGCGCAGAACAAGCGTGCCGGGTTCAGCCAGCAAGACTTTGAGGAAAAGGTTCTCCAGTTCAACGAGGTGCTGTTCAAGAACGTAATAGCCATGAACACCCAGGAAACGCTTCCGTTCTTTATGCTCCCTGCTGCGAAGAAGCGTGAATTGCTGGAGTCAATAATTTCGCTGTCGCTCGATACTTGGAAGAAGGCAAACCATAAGCGTCTGTCCGAAGCGACGATTTCGTTCAATGTTGCCCAGTCAGACATGACTCAGCTTGGTGATGAAGTTGCCGAACTCCAGAAGATTCATGAGCAGATGCTTGCCGAGCGTGCAGAAAATCTTGACCAGATGAAGGCCGACTATAAGGCGCTTGATAACAAGTACAAGGTATTAAAATTTGATTATGACGGTCACGAGAATGACAAGACAGAAATCAAGTCGAAGATTCTTGAGAAGCGTGCCCAGTTGGCGAAAGAGTGCGAGATCGATCTGGAGATTGACAAGATTAACCGGCAGTCCGCCAAGATTCCGCAGCTCCATGATGCAAAGGCACGCTATGCTGATGCCGAGACTGACTACAATCAGTTAATAGAAGAGAATGAGCGATACGAAGGTATCATGACGAATCTTACCGAAGCGTATAAGCAAGCTCAAGAAAAGTTGGCAGAGCTACCAGCAGAACGTGCCAAGGTCGACCGAGAGTATGGCATTAAGGAAAACGAGATCCGTATGCGTACCGAACAGCGTGATCAGCTTACCGAGACTGCTAAGTCGTTTAAGGTTGGAACGCCGTGTCCGACTTGCGGACATATTTCTGACGAGTCTGATGTTGAACGCCACAAGGCCGAATTGCGTGTACAGTGGTCGGCACTCAATGACCAAGTCAAGGCATTGAAGGCTGAACTTACTCCGTTGGAAAAGGAACTCAGTCGCATTGATTCTGACAAAGCTGACGTACTAGCCGCTATTGAGGGTATGGAACCGAAAATCCAAGACTACCAGAAGTATCTGGATGAGAAAAAGACTCCGGCCTATACTGAAATGATTACGGCAAAGAACGAAGTCAGCCGACTGGAACGTGAACTTTCTGGCGTCGATGTCGATTCGTTGACGATCCGCCTCGATGAGCTTAAGAAAGAAAAGCTGGCATTCCCAGCTATCCGTACTGAATATGATGAGTTGAACAGACAGTTCAGCGATATCGTTGCTGTACAGAGCGACTTGAATGGACAGTTGTCTCAGATGAAGGAACAGCTTGATACTCTCAAGGACAACATCGAGCGTGCCGAGAATTCTACCGACGACTCAATAGCCGTTATGGAATCCAAGATCAAGAAGAATCAAGCTTTACTAGCCGAAGCCGAAAAGCATATGCATGAGGCGAGTGACACTATCGCCGTCTGCAATACCATCACGAAGGTCTGCGCCGACGACGGTATGAAGAAGATGGTATTCAGTATGTTCGTCCCGGCGTTTAACAAGGCCGTGCAGCGCAACATTGCCAAGGCTCACTTGCCGTTCGTGGTGACGTTCAGCGATTCTATGGACTATACGTTCAAGACTCTTCCGGGTCTGTCGCCGTCCTACACGATGTTGTCACAAGGCCAGAAGCGCAAGCTTGGATTCGCTATATCGATGGCGTTCCGTGACTTCGTGTCGCTGGTCGGTAACTTCAATGTCAACTTCTTGTCTCTTGACGAAGTGCTCGACATTTCTACCGACGACAACTCCATGAGGGACATGCTCGACCTCGCCAAGCTGATGCTTGCCGATATCGGTTGTGCCGTTATCATTACTCACCGTGGCAAGGTGGTGTCTGACAAGTTCGATTTCCACCAGGCAGTGACCAACAACGGTCTGTACTCGATGTTGGGACCGATCAAGCCGATGTGGGAAAAAGAGACTGCCTAGGAATTAGCCTCGGTTGCAAACTGATAAACTAGGTGCGTAACCGAGGCATTTTCATGGCTGGACTGTTTGATTTCGAACATTATTACAAGGAAAAGACAATAAAAACTGACATCAAGCTCGATGTCAGTGATATTCCTTTGAAAACTACGCCCAGTTCGTTGGCAACAAATGATGACGGATCTATCGATGACGTCAACATGAATGAGCTGGTGACGAATAACGTGATGTACCTGATTACTGGCATATACAAGTCAGATGGTTCTGCCGTTAGCGTAGAAGATAGAGTTGTACTGGATGTTACTACTACTGACCTGGCCGATGGCGGCCAAGTTGCGAAATCATACTATATAGCGATTGGCTATCCGTTGGATGACTTGGCTGAATCTGGTATTTTTGAAATTCCGGAATCACGTTCGATTATTCTCGACATTAGTTTGACCGTTGGGATGGTAGTGAATGACGTTGCATTGACGAATATGCGGCTGTGCGATGTAGATGATTCGGATGTCGAGGGTACTACGGTTACGGCATTGACCGTATCAGTAACGCCGCGTTTTAGATTGATGAATCCAAGCTTGCCTCAGTATGACATTAACCCGTTCGACGCAAACTATACAAATGTCGACCAGAATTTCTGGCATCAGACGAATTACATATGGACATCGCGTGCACTGGCTGCCGTCGGGTTGCGAGGAAACTTGTATCAGGGTTTTAAGTGGTATAACAAGCAGACCAAGGGAAAATCCAATGCTGTTTATCGGTATGATTCTTTCGTTAAGGCGGTAAACGTACTTGGAGAACATGCACGAGAGAATAATCTTGGTATCAAAACTGTATTTTATGATTCGTCATATGCCGACCCGATTGGCGATACCGAGGGTCTGTCTGACTGGCAAATTGCCGTAAAGACGTACTATGCTGACTGGACACGTACGAAGATTAAGAATAATGCCAAAATGATCGACGTGTATACGTCTGATGTCGATAAGCAAAAATTGACCACCGCGTCTTCGTTTTATTTCAAGTGTATGGACCGCAATCCGTCGCCATTACCCAACATACGTGCTGATGGTGCGACTGCAGTAATTCCGACAGTATCCGATGTATTTAAGAAGCTTTATACACCGAAGGAAGAACTTGCTGACGAATTTACCGAACGGTATTTTGACACATATAACGAGATAATGAGCATACGTGGTGTCCGTCGGTTTATGTCTAGCGGACTGAAGCGCAAGTTAAGCCAGGAACGATACAAGCTGAAAAAATATGCAACCGAAAAGGTATTTGCGCTTGACTTAGCATCATGCACGAATTTCTTGAAAGCGATGTATGAGTATGGTATCCCTCAATTATCGTATGGTATTTCCGATATTGGCGACGATAACGGAAATATGAATGTGTGGACGAAAGGCATTCGTCTATTTAGTACTAAGGGATTTGAAACCTTATATGCTTTAGGAACTGTGGCTAAAGAATCCGATGGTAAGGTTGCGACGAAAAATTCTACGCCGCCATATTATCTAGGTGTGTCATATAGGATTTTTACCGGATATGACGAAACACAGCTTAAAAGCAATTTTCCGAAGGAGTGGTGGAGCGGATTTCTGCATGGTATGATGGGCAATGCTACGTATTCCGATTGGCAAATGGCCTATCAGCCTATGAAAGTGTCCGATATCAAAAAGCAGCTGGCTGATATTTATGCCGGTATGTACAATGATTACTATGGATTTGATAACGGAGACCCCGGTTTTTTGCAATGTTACTACATTCCAGATCAGAAAATATGTCAGTGCACGGTCTTGGGCACCGATGGACAGCCGTTTGACTTTAATGTAAATGCTGGGCTGTCTACTGATACTGATCCACCGGAATCAGAATTGACTCCATATATGTGGACACCAGATATAATGGATTATTTGATTACGAATGATAACCATCAATGCACGTATCTTGGTAGTGTATCTCAATTTATTGACATATGTATAACTATGATTCGCGGATTGTACAATAGAATCGGTAATGATGTCAATAATGTGTCGTATGACAATCAGCCATATTACTTTAATATAGGAAGTAGCGACCATATCGATAACATGTGTCAATATGTAACGACTGGGTCATACTCTGATGATGACGAGTTGCCGGTGGTCTGCTGGGATACTTCGTCAACAGCAACTGATTTGCTGGATGAGCATAAATTCGAGCCGTCCTATGAAACTATTGATGATATTGGCGAAGCTACAACGTATACAGTCAACGACTGTGTAAAGTTTGCGCTTAATACGATGGATGATGCTATTGACGAGATTGACAACATATTGACCGTACAAGGGCTTCATTTTGGCTTGACGTTCTTGCTTCTACAGAAACTTAGATTACGTGATGCTAAACGCGCCTATGAAAAGCTCAAGGACACTATTGACCGTATTAAATGGTATCAAATATATACGAACGAGTCCGTGTTTACTAATAAGACTTTTATTGGCACCCGTCCGTCGTATGGATTCGCTGATACACCGTATAATTTCATGCCAGCTCGCTTTTTATTGCCGGTTCAGATGTACAAACGGGTAAAGGTTAGGTACAAGCGATGGGGACGGACTCGGCACAAGATGGTCAAGAGATCTATCGGTGTCCGTTGGTGCGAAATTACGTTTGTAGATAACGATGTCTACGAGGCATATCCTCCTAATAGTAGTGAGCCGATGCAGTACTATCCGATAGGTAAGGATGCGAATGTGTCGACCAGCAGCTCATCAACTGTATGTACGTTTGATTATCCTATAGAAGGTGATTCTGCTAATCTGATTGGCGTTGGTAAAGTTACACAGTTTACAAACGGTACATTGTTGCTGATAAGTGACGACGGACTGGAAGTTGACGTGACTATCAATAATGCATCAAAATTTACTGCAAATACTGTCATAGACGGTATCGGTAGAAGTGTATATGTCGTTGGAATATATGTTCCACTGGAAAATACGGAAAAGTCGGATGAACGTACCAAGATTCGGCTTGAATACAACATGCCGTATATTCCGTATGATTCCGAGATCCGTCGTTGGGCGTTCATGAACTATGGCGCATTTGACCAAGACAAGTATGCCAGCGATACTAGAGAGATGCCGTCAGATCCGGACACGAAGGTTCCCGGATGGGTAATCTTCAAGAACAGTTCCAAGCGTATTGGTGATATGCGTGCTAGCATGGGCATATATGATGCCGTTGCTATCTTGATGGGAATTCTGCGCAATACCTATGGTGCCTCGATGGTCGAGCTGGTAGAGACTATGCGTTCCAAGGACGACCAAGAGCTGATGAGTTCCGGTGGCGGTGAAAGTACGTTCTTGTCATGGCACAACTATGGTCTTGCGGTTAAGATTCTTATTAGCGGTAAGGCGACTGGCATGCCGATCGAAGACGGCAGCCCGGAATTCATGCAGCTGATCGATATAGCCGATGGCTTTACGACTGCGTGCTTGAATGGTGTGTTCGGCAAACCGTTGAACGTTGTATGGTGTGGCCGATTGAAGATTGGTGCGAATATATTTGTATGGGAATTTTTGCCTATCGGAGTGAACCATAAGGATGCGATGAAGTTCCGTGAAGCGACATTGAACCAAGAAGACCCGGTGGCTAGTTTGGGATATGTCAATGTAGATGCCAATAAATTGGTATATAATACGCGTCCACAAGGCAAATTGCCTTATGTGCTAAGGAATAGCGCGGCATACAAGAACGCGTTGTTGATTAACGGCCAGCATTACGTCAGTCCTAGAAATATTCGTAATTATACGGTTCCGCATGATATTGTATTACGGAATGTGCTTGAGTTCTGTAACTTGATCCGTACCAAGATGCAAGCTAACGGTTCTTCTCTGAACAATCGTGACAACATATATGAATGGAAGGCTCTGAATGATAAGTCGTACAAGCAGTTGTTGATTTATTATGGTCTGACTGGAAGCTTGACGGCGGCGCGTGCCCTCGTGTCTGGTGAATATGTCGAGACATACAAGGATATAGTCGACCGTAAGTATACCGAAGATATGGTTGAGATGGTCAAGGACTACCTTGGAAATCTATACCAAGATGCCAAGATATTTGTAGAAGAGTCTGCCGACGGCGGTGCATGGTTGTCATTGAGTGACGGTAAGTTGCATCTTAAGACTACCGATATACGACCGACGTTTGATCAGAATTCAAAGGACGATTTCTATGGAGAAAAACTGGCACCGGTGGAATGCACTGAACGTGGGTTGTATATTGACGGAGTATTCCGTACTGAAGATGAACTAGTACAGATGGGATATCCGATTGAAACTGTTAGCGAGCATAGCTTTATTGATGGATTCAATAATGGCAAAGTTATCGGAGACGATGCATTGTTACTGCATACGCTCGTAGCTACTCAGATCAAGGAAGAGTTCGATGCGTTGAAGGACTTGTTCGAGAATTATGGCGGCGGCATCATGTACGACCATTTCGTGGATGGCCCGAATGCCTCTATGGCCGACATGGTCGAGAATGAGTTCGGCTTGATTGCTGGTCAAGACTTGATCGGATTTGATGAACTGAGGGCAATATTCAGACAGAAATCTATTGAGGATAATGCTGGGAAGTTCTCGGATGGTTCTACACAAGGCGCTGGCGGAGTTGGTAGCTCTGGTAGCATGAGCGGAGATATCTTCGAAAAGGTCGTGTCCAATGCAGAACTTGCTGGTGTTCGTAAGGCGAGCTTGACCAAGGAACACATTACAGTGACCGTCCAGCCGAGCAACATGTCTACCGAGGAACTGTACAAGGTGATCATGAAGGGCGCAATGACCCAAGCCAATGACATGTTTAAGAAATAGAAAACTGATAAACTGCGTACAAACACTTTCGGTGGTATATGTCCGCACGTTTGCTCATAAAGAAATATACTGGTAAGGATGGCGATTTCGGTACTCCGGTGTCATCCATCGGTCTAAAAAGGGTCGATACTTGCGTGCCGTCAGTATATAGCTCGGCGGCTCTCGAAGAAACCGGCCATACCGTACCGGCGGACGATGCGTCCGAAGCTGGTGCCTATTGCATTTACCGCCCAGACAATCCGGAGTGCTATTCGTACTCCATGGAAAGTGTATTCAAGATTCATTTGATTCATGCTCCAGATGTCCAACTAAGCAACATCAGACTCTATCCAGTAGGTGAAAGGCCAACATCTCCGACAGTCGCAAAACTGTTCATAGGCAACTCTATCTCCTATAGCCGCCCGACTAACCAGAAATCCCAAATCGCACTCAATGACATCTGGAACTATTCTAAGGAGCATCCTTTTTACTTGACCGTGGCCGGACTGTTTGGCCAGGTCCCAGACCCAAGGCTCAGCAAGTACGAGTATAACGTAGACTACAAAGATTGCGGTTATGGCAACATCATCTACCTCGACGGAGACCGTCAGCCTACTGTCACGATTGCTACTCGTACCAATAATGCTGAAGACGATAGTGTCGTCTATATTTTCCGTAACGTGTCCTACACGAAGCAGCACGGCAAGAACATGACTCCGTACCGTTTCATTGACTTTATCGAGCCGACTTGCTCGCCGACCTATGGCGACCAGATAGTGCCTATTGACCAGACCGAGAAGGGAAAGAATTACGTATACAACCCGGAAATTGACGGTGAAATTGATTATAACACAGTTTGCTTGGTCGTCAAGGACAAGAATCTAGGGTTGGACATTATCCGTGATTATCCGCATGGCTTGCTATACAAGCGTCCGGATGATGAGTACGGCAAGAACTTGGGTACTGGCGGAATTATCCAGATGGTCTACATGTATAACGGAACGCCGGGTCAATACGGTGAAAACAATCCAGCCTACGTTCCGACCCAGTGGCATTCGACCGAGTTGGATCCAGCTACTGGTGTAGTTACGACCCACAAGGCTAATTCGCCGTTCGACCATACGAACAAGCCGGTTATCAATTACAAGGTTTCTATCGAGAAGGACAATTTCGGACACCTCGGCTACCTGATTAACGGTATGCGACGACCGATGTTGACCTTTAGCCTTAACGCAATATATCGTTTCGAGAATACGTCCGGCGCATCTTGTCCGTTGCGCTTTATCGGAAATCCGTTCTCACCGATCGCCAACTTCATCGATGATGTCGTAGTTGACGGTGTGGTCGTAGAGCATGGCTCGACCGACAATGAAGTCATCTATGTCGATCCGGAACGAGTGCTCAAGTCTGGCAAGAAAATCAATGCCTACCAGTGCGTTACGACACCGGAAATGGGCAGTTATGTCCATAATGCGCCGGTCTGCATGTGCGGAAACTACAATATGTGCCGTGTCGACGGTGGTATATATAACCCAATGAAGGCTGGAGAGACGGACTATGTCTATCTCCAGCTTGAGGTCGGCGGTCAGGCGGATCCTGGTTATTGTGTACCGGATATCGAAATCGAGTACGACGAAAATTAGAAAAAATGGCAACTATATAAACTATTCGGAAATTCGGGCCAGACTGGCTCACTGAAAGGACTTTCAATATGCAGAATGAAGCAACAATCCAACAGAAGGCTATGCAAGACATCTTCGCACTTGACGAAGCTGTTAGCCAGTTTGAATCATTTGGTAGCCAGCTTGACTTGGGCTTGCCGCCAGCAGAAGACGACGCTCCGAAGTCTTTCTCTGATATGCTTGAGGTGAATCCGAGCGACGAACCTCTTGAATATGGCGAGAACTTCGCTAGCGAAGGCGATGACATGCAAGATCAGCAGACTCAGAAGTTTGTGGTCGATGAATTCGCCAAGAAAATTGCCGAACTTCCGGACGGCAACATTAGCCCGGAAGATATCACTGGTATCTCTGCCGTGATTCAGATGAACAACCACATTACTGGTGACGTACGTTCGTTCATCCAGCAGACTATCGACCACGCCGTTCAAGCTCAGCAACAGCAGAACGTGTCCGAAGCCCAGCCGAATGGTACTGTTGCTCAGGACATCGCTAAGACTGGTGACGCTGGTGCGGACGCTGGTTTGGGTGACCCGGCTGCTATGGGTGATGCTTCCATTCCGACGATGGATCCGATTGATCCGACCGCTGAACCGTCTCTTGACGCTAATGCTGGTGACGACATGGGTCTTGGTCTCGATGCCGATGTGGGCGATCCGCTTGCTGGCATGGATGACCCGCTTGCCGAGCCGACTGGTGACGAAGGTCTCGAAGGTACTGAAGGTGGCGAAGATCCTTTGGCCGATATGGGTACTGAAGGTGATCTCGGTGGTCTGGACGATCTTGGCGGAGAAGGTTCCGAAAGTGATGTTCCGGCTGATGAAGGCAATGCTAGTGATGATACCGCTGCAGAAGATGACACTAAGTCGGGCGATGACGCTGGTGCAGAAGGCAGTGACGACTTGGATAGCATTTTGGATGCTGACGATGATACTGAATCGGAAGAAGGCGATGACAAGTCTGAAGACAAAGACGAAGACTTCAATTTCGAAGCTATCGCAACTAAGGCTCGTGGCCTCCTAGAGGATACGGAATTGGCCGATACAGCAGCTGACGACATGCCGAGTGAAGATGCTGCTGCGGCGGAAGGACAGTCCGTGGGTGAAGCTACCGCAGATGCAGAATTGTCTGGTGACGCTACCGAAGGTGGTGATGACTCTGTGGATGCGGTTACTGAATGCGGTGAACAAGATACTGATGCTGACCTTGCTTGTGATTTTCGCAAGAAAGCAGCACAGGTTGAATCTATCGTGTCTCAAGCTCGTCTGCGGATGACTGCGGAAAAGGCTAATGCCATCTTGGAATCTTATCACAAGAATCGTGAACGTGAAAGCACGTTGGCCAAGCTTGATGGCGTGGTTAATAACCTCAAACAGCAAGTTTTGACGGAATCTATCATCAAGAAGTACGGTGAAGAATCCAAGCGTAAGGCCGCTATGATGGAATCCGCTGCTGCTCCGGCCAAGACAGAACCGAAGGTGGACGAAACTAAGTCCATGTTCGAGTCTACTATCGCTATGATCGATAAGGCATTGGCTACGTCTAAGAAGTCCGATATCCGTGCAAAGGCTGACAAGGTCATTGCCGAATTCGAAGCCGCTCAGAAGCCGAAGGCCGATCCGCGTGAAGCCAAGCTGAACGTTGTCTTGGAAGGCATCGAAGCCAAGGTGACGTCTGAACAGAAGTTCAAGAATACTCTGAACGGTATTCTGGAAGGCGTACAGAAGTCCCAGGCTATCAACAAGGCCGCTAACGATATCGACAAGCAGCTTGCCGACATTGTTTCCCAAGTGAAGAACGCTTAATCAATCTTCATATTGTTCTCTTGAAGAGGTCACCACTAAAGTGGTGGCTTCTTTTTTGTCCAATGTAGAGTAATTTCCTTCGAACAACTGATAAACTGTGCATGTTATGAACAACGGCCACTATTCAGGAAAAATAAAGAAGTTTATTGACCGAGCAGTCAATAAAGCTAAAGGAACCGAGGGACAGTTATACAAGATAATGAACGCCCACGGTTTTTATGATATTGCTGACGAGAATAATGGCTTGACCGACTGGCAGCGTGCCAGTGTACCAGAATATAACCAGCATAGGATTTCAGACTTGTGCGATGCATTTGCCGACATGATTGGCGATATGTTTTCAAATGACGAATACGGTATTCTGTACCCGCAAGTCGACGATGTGGTTGGAAAACTGGATTTAAATGCTACCAAGAATGCTGCCGAGTTGAATGTCATCGGTGGTGTGATGGGAGGATTAACTGGCGGTTCGTCTGAGATTGCACGACAGGCAATGGGACAACTTACGGCCATACTAATGGGCGGGTTTGCGTTTGATCCCGACATCCTTCCACCAATTGCGCTCAATATACCTGGGTTACCGCTTAGTGTTGCCAATGCATATCCAGGCGGTTCATATCCAGCTGATTGGACGTTTCTGTATGACCATGAAACGGTCAAGTCCAAGAATTATTATGAGGCTGATGACGGCGGCATTGCAATCGGTGCAAATATCAAGCTGAATCTTGGTCAGTCCAGACAGCAGATATTGAAACTGGTATTCTCAGTACCGAATGTAGACAAGAACGGTATGCCCGAAGGCGATGTCGAGGGCGGTATTACGCCGACTGATTTTAATGACATGTACCAGATTTCGGACAAGAAGTTTGCGGAAGCCGCCGCCGATGATGAGACAAAGGATATTATCGAGAAATTCGAGCTGGATGCCACACAGATGCAGTTGGCGTATTTCCGCTACATTCAGTTGACTTTGTGGGGAGCTATCAAGAATCCGGATAACTGGGCGTATTTGCACTGGGGCTCGCTGACTCACAACTCATGTCCATGCGCCGTAAAAACTGCCGTATGCAGCTTCATCCACACGAATGGGTTCGCTGTAGATCCGCAGATTACACCGGAGGCTGGATTCATCTCGTATTGTGTCAGTATGGGCATGGCATATCTGACTGGGCGTACTAAGACCGTATATATGTACTTGATGCCGGGAATGACGTACCTGAATGACAATAATGAAAAAATCAAAGTCGATGACGGTGTATATGAATGGTCTAGCAACAATAGCGGCGTACCGGTAGATAAGAAACTTGCAAACTTGTACTTTACCTATGTGGCCGATTTCTTGTCACATTTGACTTATGATTCTAATCCGAACCGAACTGAATTGAGAAAGCAGCGTGTAGACGAGGCTAACCTTATATATAACTATGTCGGGTTGCCGACTATGAAGTTCGGTGAAACTCTAATTCCGCCAGAATTGTCAGCCAATGCAATGAAAAAACGCGGATTCGAGGACTTGGTCAATGCTACCATTAAGGTATACGAGAACAAGAACTCGACATTGCCCCTAAGTGACAATAATTTCAAGTACTCCTTCCAAGGTAAAGTGGAAGGAACTATGTCTAAAGTTACCATACAGACGCTAAAGTACTTATGCTATAAAGCTGGTATACCTGGTGTCGACATCAGCTCGCTCTATCGTAGTAACGAAAAGCAAGGCCAGGTAATGTTTAACGAACTTCAGGAAAATAACGGAAAGGCTAAGACATCTCGCGCCAAGGCCGGACGTGAAGTCAATAATATTTTCTTTGAAAACTCGAAAAAGGTCAATAATGGACAGTGCCTTGCTATAGAGGACCCGGCAGTACAGAAACAAACGCTCAATGCAATGATTAGTAAGATTGAATCATTTGCTGCCCAAGATATACCCGTATCTAACCATGGCTATGCCCCTGACCGGATTCAAGCTGTCGACGTCGCACCTAACGGAACTAAGGCAAAGTATCATTGCTCCGATGCCGATATGCGTAAGTTCCACGTGGCTTGCTATGACGCATATCAAGAAGGGTACTTGAAGGAATACCTATGCCCGAAGGAATATGGTGGCCCGAAGGTTGCCGACCCGGCGTTCCACATCGCTATTTGGCAAGACGACAATCATAAGCATCCGACTGATTTTGGTTCGACACCGACTCCGCCGACTGTCGACTGCAAGGTTCTTGATGAAAATTTGAAAAACCCGAATACGTGGGATTTGGTCTATGTGCATGACCAAGTTATGGTATAGGAGTAATTATGGCTGAAGTGTACAAACAGACCAAACAAGAATTTGATGGACAAGTTTACGCCTACTTGGTGAAGCGTCTCCGTGAACCGGTCGAACAGACCGACGCATACGGCTGCAAGATCATCGATGAACGAGGTGCCGAAACGCCGACAGCCCAGGGCAACCCCAATGCTACTTGGGCATATACGGACCTTGATAAGCTGGTGTTCTTTATAAAGTCCGCCATGGGTCAGTCCGTCGATACGTTGCCTAACGTGTTTGACGGAATCGACTCGCTTGTCTTGATGAACAAGACGGATCTCGTGAAGAATGTTCCGGTATACCGAAAGGTGATCGGACTAGTGGAAGAGATTTCATATCTGCCTCCAGAGAACCGTGGCGAAGGAAAGATGCAACCAAACTCCGATGAACCCGGCATGACAATGGAACAGCGTCTGCAGCGTGCGTTCACTTGTGCGCAGTTCCTCATGTTCTGCATTATCAACAACGGTACTGTACAGCGTGAGACCATGATGGCTGATACGTTTGACCACGACGTTTTGGCAGCTACGGAGGCCACGTTCAATATCCGTTCCGTAGGAACATACGCTGATATCGTGAACTATCTGAAAAATGGCAAGGTGATCGACTACGCCAACGTCAAGCCGGAAGGCTATGCGCTTGCGGTAAGGATAGCAAAGGCTCTGGTTACTGCCAACGATACGATTTTTAACAATGACTTGAACAATGTGTTGAACGAAGCAAAATCTTGGAGGACACTGTCGACATATGCCGGGTAAGCGCAAGATGTTCAATGGCGTCCCATGCTTCAAGGTGGACGCAGACGATTTCATGTACATAGCGGCGTGCGCCACTATGAATAAGCGCCTGTTGTCAAAGAACATCAAGAATGATGACTTGAGGGAGTTCTATGTGGCCTCCCGGTCTCCGAAGTTTACCATTGACTATAATGGTGTAATTTTACAGTGGTGAAGGTAGCCGTATGCTAGTAAAGAAGAATGAAGAACATGACAATATTGCCACCAGGCTATTGAGCCATGTACGTGACTATGGTGCCGCTAACGAGCGTGGTGCCATATTCGACCGAGTGTTTAACCGTGGCGACGTGATTCGCCAGATCCGTGCTTCTCGAAACGTGGTTGGTCAGGGTGTCAACCAGATGCTGTCTCCGGACGGTTCCGCTGTTGACGGCTTCAGCATGTACATGCCAGCCCTCGGCATCAGCGGCTCGACTAAAATCGATCCGGACAAGATCCAGAATGCTATTGCCGAGAACCAAGCGCAACTATACTGGAAGAAAAACCAGGAACGTGCTCGTAAGTACGATACTGTCGCGTCTCGTTCAGAAGTGAACGAATCCTTAATACAGATCTGTAATGAAGGCGTGTACAAGGATGACGTGGACGAAATCTGCTCCCTTGACATCGACCACGACGCCTCTATTGGTGAACCGGTTCGAAAGAAACTCGGAAAGATTTTCCATCAGGACGTACTTCGTCGTATCATGAAGTTCCATCAAGACGGATGGGAGTACATGAAGTACCTATTGACTCGTGGCCGTATCTTCTTCGAAGTGCTTTACGATCCGAATACTGGAAAGATTGAAGGCGTGAACATGCTGCCGGAAGAGCACATGATTATCGTTGTCCAAGACAACTTGATCATCGGCTACCGTCAGATGCTCACTGGTACGCTCGCTTCCCAGAATAATGGCAAGAACTATATCGACTTCTCCCCGAATCAGATTCTTTATGCTTCCCTCGGTATGACTGGCCCCGGCGGCGTCAATGACCCTCGTTCCATCTTGGAACCGGCCATGAAGCCGTACAACCAGTTGAATACGATCGAAGACTCTGTCGTGATGTACCGTGTATTGTGGGGCTCTGAAAAACTCGTCCTCAAGGTTGACGTGTCTGGTATGACCAAGGCTACTGCCGAAAAGTTCATGAAAGACCAAGCCAAGATGTTCTCTCGTCGTCTCGATTATAACTCCATGACTGGTGAAGTGACCAACTTCGGTACGTCACCTGGTTTGACTGAACACTTTATCATCGGTGTGGGTAACGGTCGTACTGGTTCTAGTATCGAACGTATGCAAGGCGGTGCCGAGCTTGGAAACATCGATGACTTGAAGTTCTTCAAGCGTAACTTGGTGAACTCCTTGATGGTTCCTCCGGGCCGTATCACGGCTTTGGCTGGAGACTCGCAGAACTACTCACAAGGTAAGATCGGTGAAGTCACTCAGGCAGAAGTCTCGTTCGCTCGGCTCGTCCAGCGTTACCAGACTCCGTTCGAGACAATCTTGATCCGTCTTTTCGTAATGGTGCTGAACACTGACAATACCATTGACGACTCCATCAAGCTTCAGGAATACTATACCGTCCGTTTCAAGAAGTCAAACGGCTTCCAGAACTTCATCGACTCCGAAGTGTGGACGACGAAGCTCGCCGTGTTCGATTCTATGATGAAGCACGTGTCTTCCAAGGAAAATCCGAACGGCGCACTGTCCAAGCAAGCTGCTCTCCGCTGGGGTCTCCGTCTTAACGACGAGCAGTATACGCTCAACAAGGCGTGGTGCAAGGAAGAAAAGGACGAGGAAGCTGGCGAAACTGTCGGCGATGAAGGTGGAGGCGAAGGTGGTGGAGCGCCTGACGAAGGCGGCGGAATGCCTCCGATGCCCGGTATGTAACGGAAAGGTGGTGCCATACCACCTTTTTTAATTCATTTTGCTCATCACGTTCTGCAATATCTTTACAGTTTATCGGTTTTATGGTATATTTTCATCATGGACTTGATTTACTTGACAACCTGTGGACTCTGCAATAAGCAGCATAATACCTATGCTGGCCTGTCGCATCATCTGTCCAGAGACCACAAGGATGTATCTCTCCAAGAATACTATGACAAGTTCCTAAGGAAACCAGATGACGGCATCTGCAAGCTATGCGGCTCACCTACCAAGTTCTCAGGACGTCTCAACCGTGGATACTATGAACACTGCTCCAAGAAATGCACAGCAAACGATAAAGATACGGTATCCAAGCGAAAGGCTACTAACCTAGTGCTGCATGGTGACGAAAACTTTAATAACCACGACCAGATCGACCGCACCAAGGAAACTCGTTACGGTGACAAGAATTACGTCAACGGCGCACGGATCAAGGCTACCAAGAAACAATGGTATGGTAAGGCTGGCTATAACAATCCAGAAAAGCGTAAAGCCACCAAGTCCGTAAAATATGGAGACCCTAACTACGTCAATAAGGAACAGGCTGCGGCTACAAAACAACTGAAGTACGACGACCCGTTCTTCAACAATTCCAAGCAGTCCGCCATCACGAAAACTGAACGCTATGGAGTGCCGAACTTCGTCAATCCGGACAAGGCTAGACAGACCGTATACAAGAAGACAATAGACAAGTACCAGAAATTCTTGCAAGACCAGTGCTATATACTGTCCTATGACGATAGGCAGTTCCACTGCAAGTGCCGTAAATGCGGACACGAGTTCGATATCCCTATCAATACCGGATATATGAGGCTATTTAGGTATGGTGTCAACTGGTGTACCGTATGCACTCCGGCAGAGACTTCCCGTTCCAACGAGGAAATCTCTCTGTATAAATTCGTTGAGTCACTTGTTGGCTCCGAGAACGTAATGAAGTCCGTCCGTAACGTCATCCCTTATACGGAACTCGATATCTATCTGCCAGACAGCAAGATCGCTATAGAGTTCGACGGTCTGTACTGGCATGACGAAAGGCGCAAGTCTCCTACATATCACTTATCAAAGACTAATCTATGCGAGGAAAACGGTATCCATCTTGTCCATATATTCGAGGACGAATGGCAATATCAACCCGATATTGTCAAGTCAAGGATTCGTGGCCTACTCGGTATCAATGACCGCATATTTGCAAGGAAATGCGCCGTCGGAACAATTTCGGCAAAGGAGGCCGATAATTTCCTTGATGCAAACCATCTGCAAGGGTCTTGCGTTTCTTCCTATAGGTACGGTCTGTTCTATCAAGGAAACCTTGTCTCCGTAATGACTTTCGGCAAGAACCGATTCGGTGACGGCATGGAACTGCTGCGTTTCGCCAACAAGATCAACACCAATGTCGTAGGCGGCGCATCTAAGCTGTTCCATAAGTTCATCACCGAGCATCCAGAGATTTCATCTATCATCTCCTTTGCCGATAGACGCTGGAGCTCGTCAGACGCTTTCTACCCCAAGCTCGGCTTCATGTTCGACGGTATATCCAGACCGTCATACTTCTATGTCATCAACGGCCACCGTCACAACCGAATGGAATTCACAAAGGCAAAACTCGTTCAAGCTGGTTTCGACAAGGAAAAAAGCGAGCATGATATCATGCTCTCAAGGAAAATATACCGTATATACGACTGCGGTAACATAAGGTTCATCTGGCACAGATAACTATCTCAAGGCTGCGTTTTGCAGCCTTTTTTTCATTTCAATGTAGCTTTTTGACCATTTTTTAATGGCGTTTTTAGATATCCCTAAACATTATATCAAGAAACGCCTGTCAGAGTAGTACCGGATTGGTGCTGCCGAGAAGGCACAACAACAGAAGGACTACTTATATGCAGACTCTTCAGAAAAAGAACCTCTCGAATAAGTGGCGCACCATTCTTGAATCCAACCTTGGTCGTCCTATTCGTACCCGCGCAGAAGCTAGCGTGATCGCTACCCTTCTCGAAAACCAGAACAAGGTCAACCGTGGCGCTATGCTCGAATCTGCCAACGTCTCCGCTGACGTTGCCCAGTACCAGCAGTACGCTCTCCCGATGATCCGTCGTCAGTTCCCCGAACTGCTTGCGATGCAGACCGTCACCGTTATTCCGACCACAACTCCGCAGGGCATCTACTTCGCTCTCCGTTACCTCTACGATAACGAACCGCTCAAGACCACTGCCTTCCGTCAGGGTCAGAAACAGGAAATCGGCTACGACCTCGTGGCTGACCACACCGGCTTCGCTGGCACATTCAACCCGTGGACCACGGGCATGGGCGAAATGCTTTCCAACTACATGGAAGGCACTGGCGTTAGCGGCGCTTCTGCTAACGGCTCTACCTTCGATCCGAAGGAACCCGGCCTCCTCTACAACAACTTTGGTGGTTCCTACCTCGCTGGCGACGACCAGTATGGTGAATACTCCTTCAACATCAAGAAGGCTTCCATCAAGGTGATCTCCGGCGCTATCCGCGTTGGTACTCGCGCTATCAAGTCTCACTATACCATTGAACTCCAGCAGGATATGGCCGCTGCTCATGGTCAGGACGTCGAAGCCCTTCTCCTCGAAGGTCTCCAGTTCGAAATCCAGCAGAACATCGACCGTGAAATCCTCCAGGCGATGGTCCTCGTTGCTCAGACTCCGGCTCTCGGTGGTGAAGCTGTTCTCCAGATCGACCTCGCCGACGAAGCTCGTCTCAACGCTGGCATGGGCCGCTGGGCTGCTGAACGTATCGCTGGTGGTATCGTGAACACCATCATCGCAGTCTCTCGTAAGATCGCTCTTACGACTCGTATGGGTTGCGGTAACTTCGCCATCGTGTCTCCGGACATCGCTGCCGCTGTTGCTACCCTCAACAACGGTATCTACACTCCGACCTACCTCCAGACCGACGCTGCTGTGCAGCCGAGCGGTGGTGTGGCTGACGCTGGTTCTCTCCTGAACGGCAACATCAAGCTGTATCAGGATATCTACGCCAATGCCTCCTACGCCCTTATCGGCTACAAGGGGCCGCGCCAGGGCGAAAGTGGCATCATCATGATGCCGTATATCCCATATATTTTCTGCAAAACTGCGGGACAAGAGGACGGTTCTCCTCGCCTTATCGTTAAGAGCCGTTACGCCATTGTGGCTAACCTTCTCGGTGCTGGTCAGTTCTACCGTCTCATTCACTTCGCCAATGTCAACAGCGTCATCGCTGGCATTGACCTTGAGAACATGCCGTGGCAGTCTAATGGCTCCGTGGCTGGTGCTTCTCTCCAGGCTGGCCTCTCTTACGAGACTGTGCCGAATGGCTTGGTGAACGTGCCGGGTGGCCTTTCTTACGAAGACAACAACTGGTAATGCGGTTGTTGGCCGAGTAAGCAAGAAACTAAGAGAGCGGCGAATTACTTCGCCGCTTACTTGTATATATTTCTGACCAGCTGTCTTGTAGAAGATAAAAGACGTACTAGACTGAATGTAATAAAATATTTTTTAATTATTTATTAAAAAACAGTTGACTATTGCATTTCGTGTTATTATATTTGAGGTGAGGTTAATAAATATGTTTCAATGTAATGTATGTAAAGAACTTGGAAAAATCGTTGAATACGAAAAGGCGTCTTCGCTTGGTATTCATGTATGTAAAACGCATGAGCTATCGCCGCAAGCGTACTTTGACAAGTATATGGCAAAGCCGACTGATGGTAAATGTGCCGAATGCGGTAAGCCTACTAAATTCCGTACTATTGGTTATGGCTACATGGAATTTTGCAGCAAGAAATGTTCGGCCAAGCATATTGCTGCCGATACTGACCGTAATGCCCATAAAATCGCTGCCAGACAAGCTACTGTGGATCAATTGAATAAAGATACTCATGGCGAGTACAATAAGAAGATTCTTGAAACCAGAAAGGCTACCATGCTAGAGAGGCATGGCGTCGAGTTCTATTCACAATGTGATGATTTTATCAACAAGTATCATGCCAGCAATTTGGCTAAATATGGTAAAGAATCGTATACTCAAACTGACGAATATCGCGAAAAGACGCTAGCGACCAATCATTTACGGTATGGGGCTGACTACTGGTCTAAGGCGAATTTACGAATCTCAACCGATTATTATAACCGTGAGTTCGCTCAATATGGATGCCATGTCATCGAACACCCTAATAAAGTTGATCTGACCTATAAGTGCGACAAGTGTGGATCGGTCTTGGATGATACGGTATTTTTTGTCAATGCACGACTGTATGCGAAGAATACGCCATGCAGCGTGTGTTTTCCGAAGCGTAATTTCAGATCGGCTGGCGAAGTGAACATAGAAAAGTTCATCCAGTCCTTGGGTGTAGATACGTCGCACAAAGAACGTCATTTCTTGGGTGAATACGGCGCTGACATTATATGCGAGAATGAGAAGGTCATTGTCGAGTACGATGGACTGCACTGGCATACCGAGGAATTCCATAACAAGACATACCATTTGGATAAAACCAATTATGCGGAGTCACTCGGATATCATCTAATCCATGTATTTTCCGACGAATGGGAGCTGCATGAGGAAATCGTCAAGTCGAGACTATGCCGTGTACTACATAAGGACATACCAAGAAAGACAACAAAGGTCTATGCTAGGGACTGTAAGATTATTACGTTGGATTATGAACAATCTACCAAATTTATGGACAAGAATCATATCCAAGGAGCATGTAATGACACGTATAGGTACGGCCTTGTTCATGATGGCCGTATGGTTGCTGTAATGACGTTTGGACCGGCTAGGTATTCACCCGGTGAAATGGAAATGCTACGATTCTGTAATGCATTGTACACGACTGTCGTCGGAGGTGCCAGTAGGCTGCTCAAGCACTTTCTTGATGATCATCCTCTCGACGGAAAGACCTTGGTGACCTACGCAGACCGTCGCTGGAGTAATTTCGGCAACTATTACGAGAAACTCGGCTTTGTATATGATGGCACGACAGAACCGAATTACTATTACGTGAATGGAAATATCAGGGAATCTCGCATGAAGTACCAAAAGTATAAGTTGGTCGAGCGGGGATTTGACCCGAATATGAGTGAACATGAAATTATGAAATCTCTTGGTATCTACCGCATATACGACTGCGGAAACTACCGTTACGTCTACAAGAAGGAGGCAAAAGATGCTGTTGAAAAATAAGGACGGCCTATACGAGTGTGCTATTTGTCATGCTGCCACGTTTGATTCGGTACGTGGCATATCTTCGCATGTGAACAAGACGCATAGTAAGGATACTAAGACCTACTATGATGAGTATGTTAAGCTGGCTGATGAGGGAGTGTGCAAGGTATGCGGAAAGCCTACTAAGTTCAGGTCTATTACCGAAGGCTACCGAGATACTTGCTCTCACAAGTGTTTCGGTATCTTGTTCAAGAACGACCCGGAAAAGGCGGCAGCCAAGCGTGCGAAGACGGTAGCGACTTGCATGGAGCGATACGGCACGACGAACGGCGGAGGCACCGCCGCCGCCCAAGAGAAGGCGCAGCAGACACACCTTGCCAAGCGTGGCGTACGTTTCGCCATGCAGTCGAAGGAAGTGCAAGATGCGGCGAAGGCGACGTTCACGGCGAAGTACGGTGCTACGACTTATCTTCACAGCGATGCCGGCCGGGCGGCGGTAGAGGCAACCAACATGGAGAAGTTCAACCGTCCGAACTTCTTCTCCGGCAAGGAAGGCAACGACGCGGCGCGTGCCGGGTACATGGCTAAGCACGGTGTCGACCACAATATGCACGATCCGGAATTCCTCTCGAAGTGGAAGGAGCGCCAGTTCGCCGAGAACGGCGGAAAGTACTACGTGCAGACTGACGAGTTCAAGCAGAAGAGCTACGAGACGCAAGTAGCCGAGTACGGCACGTGGTATTCCGCGTCGGAGGAAGGAAAGGCTAAGTTGAAGGAGCTGATGCTTGCCGAGCACGGTGTTGAGCACTTCTTCCAGTCGGACAAGTTCAAGGACGCGAACAAGGCGACAATGAAGGGAAAGTACGGCGTCGAGAACTACTCACAGACGAAGGACTGGAATGAGAAGGTACATGAAACCAGCCAGCGAGTCTATAACGTGCCGCACTTCACTCAGAGTGAAACCGTCAAGGAAAAGTACAAGGAGACTTGCATGGAGCATTACAATGTACCTAACTTTGCCCAGTCTCCATTGTTTATTGAGAAGGTTACTCAGACATCGATGGAACGCTATAATGCTCCGTGGTATGCGCAGAGTGATGCGTACAGAGAGGAGCATCTGGCAAGATATAATAAGATGCTCGGCTCGTACAACTGTGTGGGTATCTCATTTTCGAGTTTCTGGGCGGTGCAGTTCAAGTGCAACGTGTGCGGACACGAGTGTACTGAACAGGCACAGTTCATCAAGTTCCGTACGGATGCTGGGCTGACGCCGTGCACTCACTGCATGCCGAAGAATCCTCCGGTATCCGTGGAGGAGAGGGAAGTATCTGATTTCATCAAGTCTCTTGGCCACGAGGTGACGCACTACGACCGTGATTTCCTTGGCACTTATGGAGCAGATATCGTGGTCGAGGACAGCAAGATTATCGTGGAGTATGACGGTGTCTACTGGCATTCCGAGCTGTTCCATGACCCAGGCTATCATTTGAGGAAGAAGCTTCTTGCCGAGGAGAAGGGCTACCGTCTGATCCATATCTTCTCCGACGAGTGGATGTACAAGAACGAAATCGTGAAGTCCAGGCTCCGCTATCTGTTCGGTATGTCGTCTGTCGACAAGGTATATGCGCGAGACTGCGAGGTGAAGGATGTAGACTCTCAGACGGCACGAGACTTCCTCGACCGTAATCATATTCAAGGTGCTGTGAATTCTCCTTACCGATATGGATTGTATTCTGGAAATCGTCTTGTAGCCTTGATGACGTTCGGCCAGAGCCGCTTCGATGCCAACGTAGTGGAACTTGTGCGATTTTGTTCCGACCGTGACGTGAACGTGGTAGGCGGTGCCGGTAAGCTGTTCAGTGCGTTCATGAAGGACCATCACGACGTGGACCACATAGTATCGTATGCGGACGCTAGGTGGAGCACGGGGCATGCGTTCTACGAAAAACTTGGATTTGAGTTCACGGCGATGAGCTCGCCCGGTTACTTCATCGTGGACGGCGATATCCGGAAGAACCGTATGCAGTTCCAGAGGCACAAGATTGCCGGTCCGGGTGATGAAGGCAAGACCGAGCACGAGATTACGCTAGAACGGGGACTGTACCGCATATACGACTGCGGACAGTACCGCTACGACTGGACTCGTTCGAACTCTTGATGTGAGTATTTTTCTAGTTCGTCAAGGCATTTCTTTTTGTCGAACTTTTCTTCATTAATCGACGGGCAAACTGCCTCGACGCATTCCAGCAGTTTCGGGAGTGTAGACGACAGTTCGCCGTCCCATTCGGCATCGTTGTCTTTGGGTACGTTTTCTACGTCCTTGATGTGCATACCGTGCCAGCTTACTTGCTTTCCGGTAGGCAGTACTACGTAGAATATGTATGACGCGGTACCTTCCTGGTCGTCGGCCCACCAGTATTTCCAGTCCATTTTGGACAGTCGTTCGATAGCTGCCACTAGGTTTTCCGATTTCTTGTCATAATTGTACTGGATATAGTCGAAATAGCATTCCTTTGCCTTGATGTTATAGTCTTCGGTCTCGATGAGCTTTCTCAGAACGAATGCGGTGTCGTTTTCTGCCAGTTTGTTGAGTCGGATTTTCAGTTTTCTGGAGTTTCCATTGTGAAACTGCTTCATCTGGTATGCGTTAATTGATTTTGCGGCCTTTCGCGCATAGATTTCTGATTCTTTTTCGTCGATATCGTCTTCAGTTTCCAGCTCGTCGACTTTCGTGGAGCCCGGAAGTGATGATGTTCCGATTCGTTCTGCCATGTTGTCGGATATATGGAATTGTTTGGCCACTTTTCGTGCACCGTACCGGTTGTACAGCCATCTTGCGTAGGTTACTGTATCTTTGGGGCCGAAGAATTCGTCTCGGTCGTAATAATCGTAATAGTCATAGTCGTCACGAGGTTTCGGTTCGATATACGGTGCGAACTTCTTGTCTGCATATCGTTTCTTGAGTACCTCGACAGTCCACTTGATTCCGTAGTTGTCCATCTTGTCGTCGAGCGATGCCAGATAGACGGCTTTTTCCTTGGACATTCCGTTATATTTCAGTCTGGCTTCCTCGACGCCGATTTGCTTTGCAAGTCGACGGAAGTATCCGATATGGTTCGGTTCAAGTCCGGGTATGTGCAGCGTGTCGGAACTGTTGAACTTGCACTGATCTTTGGCTGGATTCTGGTTTTGATTTTGCATACTATTCAATATAGCAGGATTTTCAAGAAAAAACAAGATGTCAACATATATAAACTACCGAATAACTGAGCGGTAGTTTTGATGAATACCAAGGACAGTAAACAGTTATTGACGGCGATTTTGAACAATGACACGGCGACGGTCAAGAAGATTGTCGGCGCATATTTCGAGTCGTGTTTCACGTCCGAACTGGAATCAGCGTCCAAGTCCATCATGGAATCTATCGGCAAAGAGGGCAGGGCGCTATATGGCAACTAATCAATTATACGGCGACGCTATATTCGAGGGTTCTACCGTATCCTTGGTTGAACGCAAGGACATGTTCGGTAACAATGTAAAACGTTTGATCATTGAAGGAACTGCGATCAAGTGCAACGTACCGGGTATCAACAACCGTGCGTACCCGAAGCCGATTATCGAGCGAGAGGCCAACCGTCTGGTGAAGGACTTCGTCATGAAGGGCCGTCTTGCCGCTTCCTTGAATCACCCGCGACTCGGTCCGGACGGAACTGCGAAGGACTATCCGATCTTCGAGATGGATTTGATGTCTATCTGTGCGTTGATTGAGGACTTGCATATGGAAGGCGACCTCCTCAAGGTGCGCATGGTCGTGATGGAAGAGACGGTTGCTGGTAAGCAGCTTGCCGCATTGATCCGTGGCGGATACCATCCGGGATTCTCGCTGCGCGGTGCCGGTAGTACGATCAACATGGGCGAGCACGAGGAAATTGCCGACGACTATACGATGATTACCATTGATGTTGTGGGTAATCCGTCGTTTGGTCAGGACGCCATCTTTACCGCACGTCAGGAGTCTGCCGAAGGCAAGGCTAAGGCTTTGACAGAATCGGTTGCCGGACCACGACCGCTGGTCGAGTCCGTTACGGACATCATGAACCGGTACGGGGCCGAGATTGCGCACCATTACGCCACTATTTCTGTAGGCGGTGGTCTTTATGATAAAAATGGTCTAATTTCTGCATTGCGAGGATTTAATCCATGAATCTAAGTTCAGTATTGACAGAAGAGGAATATTCTGGCATAAATCCAGATGTGATTGCGAAAATTGAATCCGCATGTGATGCCGAATTGGCTTCTGTTCAAGAAGACAATAAGGACAAGCAGCGTAAGCAAGTTGATAAGATGCTGGAAGCCGTGTCATCGAAGGCTGAGAAGATGATCGGTAAGGCTGTTGCCGAGAATATTTCCAAGATGAAGACCGATGCTATCAATGACAAGATGTTCAAGGCACTTAGTGCCATGTCTGCAGTCCTTGAAAGCGTCGGTATTACTATTTCCTTGAACGGCACGACTTCCGAGGAAACCAAGAAGCTCCGTGACTTGCTGGCCAAGGCTAACGCCAACTTGAAGACCGCCTATGCGGAACGTGAGGCGTTGAAGGACAAGCTGAACGATGCAGAGAAGAAGTCCTACATCATGCGACTAGTGCAGGGCATGAAGCCGAACGTTGTACAGGCAGTGATGAACCACTTCTTGCCTTATGACGTCCGTGACATTACGTCTGACAGTATCATGAAGTTCATCGACGGTTCTTCCAACGACGTGTATATGCTGGACGTTGATCCGGAACGTGACGGAAAGCTCAACATGGACAATGTCGTGAACGCATTGAAGGACATCGACGACCAGTTAGATCGAGAAAACAAGCTGGAATCTATCGACGGTATATTCGAGTGTGATGACGAGGAACCAGAAAAGGTCACTCCGAAGATCGAGTCTCTGACGAAGGGTCTCAAGCCGCAGCGTGCCGGACTTGCTGCTGGTATGGATACACTTCTCGAAGATGTCAACGTCGACCTGATGGATGTTCCTACGGACGATGCTTCCGACATTGCGGCAGCCATGTCAAACGTCAAGGCGTTTGAGAACCTCGGCCTAGGAAAATTTGCGTAATTCCATAAAATCTCCTTGTTATGGTGGAAAGGCTCGGTCGCAAGACCGGGCCTTTTTTAGAGTAATTTATCCACTTAGACGAAATGTGCCTAACTGGTGAACTACGCACCATTGGAATACGGTGAGATTCGCGTTAGTCTCATAGAGACGCTCGCGCCTTTAACCGCCGTTCCTGCGGCGAGTACCTTGCGATACATTATTAATGTAGTAAATATCGTCACAGTTTCCAATAGGCAATTTCTATTTATAGTTTGCACCTTTGAGATGACGCCATTATTATATAAACTAGGCGTGTAGAGGATTTATGAAACAACCAGACTACACTAACATTGCCCCTCGTGGCCAGATGCAACAACCTCAACCGCAGAATCCGTACGTGCAACCGGGTTACTCTCCGCAGTATGCACCGCAGCCGAATTATGCACAGCAAGGATATCCGCAGCAGCCGATGCAGCCGCAGTATCCTCCGCAGGGATACCAGCAGCCGATGCAGCCGCAATATCAGCAAGGCGTACAGCCGAACGGATATTTCGTTCCGCAGCAAGTTAATATCGGTGAAGGCTCCCAGGAATTCCGTGACGCATACCAGAACAACTTGAGAAAGTTCGATGAGGTTAACCGCAAGGTCAAGGAAGGCATCAACAAGAGCGAGGCAGTGCAGCGTGTCAAGGAAATGTCCTCATACAAGACGAAGGTCGAGGCCGACTGGAAGGATGACGTGCAGGGTGCCGCCATCAATCCGGAAATGATGCTCTCCTTCATCGAGAACCTTTGTGTGTCTCTGCAGAACCCTCAGGAATGGCTCCCGGCGAAGTGCGAGAAGTATTTTAAGCCGTTTAGCCAGAAGTCTGCTCCGATCGTTCAGGCACTCAAGAATACTGGAAACACAATCAGAAAACTGTGCGGAATACCGCTTCCGGAAGTGGCACAGCCGCCTACAGAAGGATAAATGACTATGGGCGTACCGTCAATTACTTTAGGCTATTATACAGTACCGTTTTCGGAGCATAATGAACCTATCGACGTATTTGCCATCGACGATGATGGCAAGGATGACGGTCGCGTCCGTTCGATCGAACTAGAAGCGATAAACGGAGTGTCGAATGGATTTTATTTGACACTTGAAGGTGAAGACAATGTACTGCTTAATATTCCTCCTTTATACGCTGGCGAAGCCGAAGTCTATCGGAAAATACCGCTAAGGTTTGTCGTTGGCTATGTTGACGTGGATGCGGACGTGTATGCCAGGAACGGGGCTGACTATTACGATGATTTTGACTTGACATACAAGCGTATTGATGTATATCTATATGCGACTGTATTTGGCAAAGAATTACCAACCATTACTTATGTGGAAAACTTGGCGTCTCGTGTAGATGAGAGCGTTTCTGTTATTGTGCATGGGGAGAATCTCACCGAGGGGCTCAGTATTAAGCTGTATAACGGCGAAACCGAGTATGTAGTCGAACCTGACGAGATTGAGTTTGATATTGATGAAACCGGCGTAGGAACTGCGGCGTTTACGGTATATCCGGGAATGCTGGCCACGGACGGAAAGGGTTCTGAGCCGTGTGCCCAGTACGACATATATTGTAGCTATGGTAACCAGCTGTTCGGCGATCCGAGTATAGGGATCATTCGTTATAAATACGATTCGGGTACCGATGAGCAGCAGCGTTATTCGACCGAAGGCATTACGATTGAGAAAGAATGCTATCAGACTGGCACGATGTCGTTGGTGTATGATACTATAGACGACAATGGTAATTCTGTTAAGGATGCGGCGGCCAATCCGAAGTACGGCGATACCGTGTATTTCCGTATCAATCCGTCCGTAGATTGTGAAGATTACTTCTATACGATGGTTCGTCTGAAATACAACAAGAATTTGTCCCATAAGGCTGGCTTGTTGAAACTGGACGGAGTCCAGTTGCTTGATGGCGATGTCGTATGGCTTGCGCACCAGTTTGTCGAGTCCGAGAACGGACTGTGGGTAGTGCGATCCGGAAGCTGGCAAGGGTTCAATGACGTAGAGACTGGTTGTGAAACCGACTGTTACCGTGTTCCGACACCGATGCCGGTAGACAATACTGTACTGGTCGACTTGGGTGCTCGCGCTAGCTATCCGGTAGATTATGTATGCCGTGACGACGTACCGTACAAGTGCGGCAACCGTACTATCTGTAATTACAATGTATCGTCCGGAAATGTTGTGGCGTTGCTTAACCAGAAGAACGGCGAGGACGGCATCTATCTGGTGACATGCGGTGCTTGGGAAAAGCTTGCCGATGTGCTGGAATCTGATGTAAATGGAACGAGTGTCGATTTTACGTCCCATATCATTGTCCAGAACGATATCGATTTCTGTAAGTGTGGCGGCGTGTTTCATATTGACTATTACTTCTTGACGCCGTCATGCTATATGCATCATCTGCAGCGCACTGTAAAGATAGTATGCGCCGGGGCATCAATAGCTCCAAATGCGGAATATAATCAGTTCAGCATAACTGATTACCAGATTAAGGTTGGCGAGGAGGATGCGCTTGTCGGATATCAAGGAAGGACGCCCGGAGACCCAGTAAAGGAAACTTGCGTGGTTGACAATGAGGATTTTGATTACGATTTTGGGTTAAGTCTAGTAGAACATCGACAGTACGTACAGAATCCTAAGTGCATACGGACTCCGATGTGCGACAGTATGTGCGACGTACCTCGTGTGTATAACATACGAATGCCGTCCGGCTACACTAACAGCAATGACCGCAACGGGTTTACAATCAAGTTCTGGCGTCTGGAGGACGATGGATGGCATCTGTATGCGTATGTTGCATCGGGAACCCAGCAGAATGGGATGGACTATTACGTATATCATTTGCATGTGAAGGGAAAGGCGACAGAGAATCTGGTTGATGTAAATGAGCACGACTGGTTCACCGAGACGACCGGTGTTATTGCCGGTGGTGATGCTGGGGAAGCGTTTGGTATATGTGATGACAAGTGGGAATTCCTTATTGGATATGATACAGACGATAGGCCGGTTACTAGGAACGGATTGGATAGCGACACGTTGTATATGCCGTGGCGTATTACGTGCACGACCAACTTGTTCGCCCATAGTCTGCCGCATTCGACTAAACGCACGACATGTGCAGATATGGAAGACGCGTCGAAGACTGTTGATGCGATAGGTGATATGTGCGAGGACTGTGAAGGAACTGGTGTCGATCAAGAAACCGGCGAGATTTGCCAGACTTGTGACGGTACCGGGAAGAATCCTGAAGGATATCTAGTCGGCATGAGTCATTTGTTTGGTGTCGCGTATTATACGACTACGATGAGCAAGTCGCAGTTCGTAGCCGAGTATAACCAGTATGACCCAAGTTGCATCTGGTTTATGACACAGGAAATTTTGGTAACGGACGACGATGGAGAGGCATACACCTACGGAGGCGACCCGATACATACGCCTATCGAGACAGATGAAAGTTCGGACACGTACCATGAAGCTTTGAAGAGGGATTAAGATGGCTAGCAATAGTAATACATACACGAAGGAAGAACTGTCCTTCATCAAGATAATGCGGTTGCCCAAGATTGAAGGATCGACGGATACTGAGTCCAGGCCGTGGCTTCCGGTATCGTACATTGATTCCAAGGAGCGTCGTGTAACCGCGAGGGCGCTCTACCCGATGGGCGATGGAGACGTGGAAGGTACCGAATGTCCGTATTGCAATGGTACTGGCCATGTCGAGGCACATAAGTGTCTGGAATGCAACAACGGATATATTACAAAGGTATGTCCGGATTGCAATGGCACCGGATTTGTGGACGGCGACTGCGACCTTCAGGAAATTTGTCCTACGTGTCATGGCGAGAAGGAAATTACCGAGAAGTGTCCTCATTGTGACGGAACCGGTACCGTACTGGAACCGTCCATGGATGAATCTGACCTTGAATGCAATATGTGTCACGGAACTGGTGTGATTGGCGCTAACGGTGCGATTACGGTAGACCGTGAAGGAATCATCAGTCTGAGATATGATGAAGTCAACCTTGGTATCGATGACAACGGTCGTATATTTGCCAGACTTAAGGCAAAGGACGAGAATGGCGGTCTGGGTGTCGAGAGGATTGACGGATTCGACAACCTGTATGTAAAGGTAGATACTACGTCTATCCGTATCAACGATAACGGATATCTTGAGGTAGTTGACTATGTCAAGCCGTATGCCGAGTCATTCAGCGGAGGAAAGTACTTTGATGTCGAGGTACCGTATCAGAGTGCCCCATATAATCTAGGAGTACTGAATATTGGCGATAGTGCGGTACATACCGTACATGCACATTTGTCGGTTGGCATTCGTAATGATGAGTATATGTCGGCCATATCGCTGACCCGGCTGAAACTGAAGATAGGTGACAAGCTATCCGAAGTGTATTGCTGGGATCAGACGCTTCCGTATACTATTCTTAATTTCGATGCGTTGCTCGACTTGGATAGTATTGGTCGTGAGGTACCGGTTGCGTTGGCGTTACCTAGGGAAGCTACAGTTGATTCTATTCCGGCACATGTGCAATTTAGCTGGACTGTCAACGTTTCGTCAGTTAAATGAACTAATTTAACAATCAATGAAACATTTGGGTTATAATGAACAACAAGAACATTAACGGTCCGAAGAAGCGTCCGGCAAACCCTGCAGTCTTTGACGATAAAGGCCGTCAGACGGTCGCCTCGATGAAGTACGACAAGATTGATAAGGATTATCTGACCAGACTTCTCCTCGAACACAAAAAAGACGTGGAAATGTACGGCAAGGGTTATCCGGTATCGGATGACCTCGCCACTGCTATCCAGGTCGTCATCAAGAAGACCGCTGGCATGATGTCATGGCGCAAGTACACGGATTCTTGGAAGGAAGAAATGTACGCTCGTGCCCAGTTCTGCGCACTGAAGTACTGCCATTCGTTCGACCCGAACAAGATGGCGGAGAATTCCAAGAACAAGGATCCTTACTACTACTTGGGGCAGATCGTGTCTCGTGCATTCATGCAGCAAGTAACCGACCTCAAGAAGAAGTCAAAGTACATCAAGTTCACCTCTTTGAACGAGAACATTCTCCATACGTGCGTCAATATTGACGAGTATGCTGGTGTGATCGAACGTGAGGAAACGCGTCAGAAGGACGAGATCAATGCCCACTTGGCGATGGATCACGGCAACTTGTCCGATGCGGTCGATGTCCTTGAAAAGGTCGATCCGTACATGGACGACAAGGTCATCGAACTGGCTAAGAAACTGGTTGACGAGGAAGGTGTCAGCGAGGAAGCTGCTTGCAAGGAAGCAAAACGCATCCTTGCCGTACGCAAGAAGAAGACCGCCGAGGAAAAGAAATAGGTTTCTTCATAGTAGCAGAAAAGGCCACCGGAATCGGTGGTCTTTTTAATTATTATCGTTTATTTTTATTTTTCTTGATTTCGAATGTCTTGCCCAGAATCTTGATGTCTAGTATGCCACCGTAGGAGAACGTGACACGCAGTACTTCGCCGCTGGTTATCTTTTCTACCTTCTTGACATCGTGCAACTGGATAATCTGGCAGTCATAGTTCTTTTCCTTGCAGAGAACCACGTTCATGTCGGAAGCGGTGGCGAACACTGCACAGAGGATGATAGCGGCAAAAAGATTCTTGAACATAGGAAGCTCCTTTTCTTGTAGTTTATTTTGATATGAAAATTATACCATATTGAAACAAAACGTGTAACATTGTGATAAACTATCTGCAAAGTCAAGGACGAAAACTATGGCTCAGAAGATTAACAGTGGAAACGTATTGGGTATGTACGGAACGAATTTTGATACCCATCCAGACTGGAGACACGATATTTACGTACAGACCCAGAGCCTCATCCCTGGTGTCATGGACATCAAGTCCGGCAAGGCCGAGAAGTTCGTGCAGCGTGCTGCCGAGCAGATGTACTGGCATACAGAGGATAAGTTGGCCGAATTGCAAGACAAGTTCCTTGAAGACGACATGGTAAACAATACTCCGGGCCGTGGACAGAAGAACTATCGCCGTATGGAGTACGATATTACCAAGAATCCTAACGGAAAGGGTGCCGAGGAAGACCGCAAGGCCGCCGAGGACAAGAAGGTTCTTACTAAGGATGAAGTGGTCGACTTGCTCAAGAATGTCCGCTATTCTATTTGTTCTACCGCTTCCGCTTGGGGCGACGAGCCGATCAAGCAGAAGGACTATCAAGACCAGATCAAGCTTAGGTAGGGATTTTTCTTCCTTTTGCCCTACCTTGGAGGTCGCCGTGAGGCGGCCTCCTTCTGTTTTGGCACGCTTTTTGCTTATGTATGGGTAAAGGAAATAATTTAATAACTACAAAGGAGTTGTAAAATGAATATGAGATTTCCCGCTGTGTTTAACTTCTTAGGTGTCGATCCGTTCGACTTCGGTGAATCCAATGTCGCTAATGGTTTCTGCAATCTCGGTAACGAAATTCAGTCCATGATGAAGACGCTGGAAGGTGGTACGAGCAAGTATCGTACTCCGAACATTCGTGCTGAACGTGACGAGAAGGCCGATACGTTCTATGTGGAACTGCCTGGTGTGAAAAAGGAAGACATCAAGGTCACCGTCTCCGGCGAGTACACTTTGCTGCTTGAAGCCAAGCGAAAGATCGGAAAGACCGAGACCCAATTCCGCACCGAGTTGGCAAGCGAAAAGGATATCGACAACGCCACGCTGACGTATGCCGATGGCTTGCTGACCGTGACGATCGAACCGAAGCCGAAGGTTGAACCTGAAGTCAAGCAGCTTCAGATTCAGTAGTTGAACAATCAAAAAGGAGGAACCATAAAAAATGCCGTCGACGGACGGCATTTTTCTTTTGTAGATAATTGATTAAACGGATTGTGCGTTGAGCCAGTTTCGGTAGTAGTTGAGGCTCTTGCGTGCCTTGGCGAATCCTTCTGTCCCGGCTGAACGGATCACGTCGCCGACGAGAGATTCGAGGAACACCTTCGGTTCTGTATCACCACGCATCTGTTCCAGAGTCTCGATCGATTCGAACTTTGCTGTGTCGCTTTCGGTGAGGTTCGTGTCGACGTCATGGATCAAGCCGAACGCCTTGATAACGCCTTCCAGCTTCGCCTTGTTGGTATCTGTCATCAACTGGCGTGTCTTGTAGATGAAGTACTTTTCTGATTCGTTTGCTTGACGCATGGATAACTCCTAGTTGTATGACTGTAGTTTATCATTTTTTGGTTCAGTCCGAACTGATAAACTGATACCGTAAGAAAGGCATGACATGACACCGTACTACTACGTTAGAGAAATTGAGAAGATAATGATCGCGTTGATGGACGTGTTCAATAACTTGCGTGTAAAGAAATACAAGGATATGTCTCGCAAGGAGTCTGACCGTACGGTGGCAGTGCCTATCGTTACTCACAGTAGTTTGAACTTTGCAAACTTGGTTGCGTCTACGCAGACTAGCCAAGAGCCCATGCCGGTGCCTATCATCGGTTTCCGTTTTACCGGGAACAATCATGACCAGGCGAACATGGTTCAGCCGTGCTACGCACGTGAGATCTTGTCTACGACGCTTAACAGATTCATCAGAGATATCCAGCCGGTGCCGCAAGTGTTCAAGTTCGAGATGACGGTTCTGTCTAACGACCTCTCCGACTATTTCCAGCTCAAGGAAAATATCGAGGCGTACTTCAACATGTACCGTGCCGTACGCATCAAGGAATTCGACTTTGCGCCAGAAATCGAACGGCAGATTCCGTTCTCGGTGACTTGGTCTGATTCCATAGAGGACGAAAAGAATTCTGACAGCAAGGAATACCAGTACTACAAGACTACGTATACGATCGAGGCGCATGGCGTCTATCACCGTAAGTACGAGCTTCCGGCCATTATCAAGTATGCCCAGATGAATTTCAATGTCAATAACGAACTTATTGATTCTCTCCAAGTATTCGTCTATCCGGACGAGATTGCTCAGCAGAAGAAGCATCTATGGGAAACAGTGGAGCCTTCTATCCGTGAAGGATGGTCTTTGCTGAAGACGTTTACGAGAACACTTGTTCGTAAGAATGACGAGGATGGTGAGGAATACTGGAAAGACGAGACACTGAAGAGTTATGACTTGACATACCATACCGATGACGATATCACGAAACGTAACAAGGTAGGAAATATCGTATCCGGCTACAATCCTATTCTGAAAGGATACAAAAGGGACGACGAAGGTAACTTGATCAAGGACAAGGATGGCGATCCTATTCCGATTTATGACTGGGAGGATATTGTTGTCGGCGATGTAAACCGTCCGCCGGAAGTGCCGTCGTTTGACCTCATTCACTTGAATTTCGACGAGGATACCGATTTTGAACATGATTTCAGCGGATTGAACCGTGATTTTGTCGCAGTGAACCCAGATGCCAGAGAATTTGTGCCTGACATGGCCCCCGGTAACGGTAGCTATGCACCGGATGGATATGTGTCGAATAATACTGACTGGTCACAGATATTGAACTGGTTCGGCGACAACAAGGAAGGTAAAATCGAGTCGTCGTATACGTTCAAGGCGACACTGCAGTTCAAGAATCCGTCGGTTGATACGGTATTCCAGTACTTGTTCAATCCAGATGACGTCACGCTGTCTGACGGAACCGTGATACCGGCCGAGACTGTATGGTTCGACTGGGGCATGCAGGACCAGAGACTTTATTTTACCTATCACACTTCGTCACAATATCATCGGTTTATCAGCGCCAAGACGGAATTTGATGACAAGACCATATATTCGATCTACTTCGTTCTGTACAACGAAGGGCAAAACGGCGCATTCGGTGTCCGTACAAATTTCTCGGACACGATGATCGCACTGGAAACGAAGGAAGTCTGATGCTGGATTTTGCCGCATTGTTGAAGAAAAAGGAAGCTGACTGCCGAATGTCAGAGAACCAACAGCTTCCTGGTATGCCTAGGGCGAACATGTCAGTACCCAAGCTGGATCGGATCAAACAGTTTTTTGAAGACCGTGAGTACGACGATACTCCGGTGAAGGTTGAAGGAATGCCTACGTTGTCGAAGGCCATGGACATGGTTCGTGCCGAGCAGTGCGATGAGTATATGCACAGAGACGACAACATTAAGACATTCAATATGATAAACGAAACTAACAACACGCATCCATACGATGTGTATTTCCAAAGGAAACGAGAAGATGAGCACTCTAATTGCTAGGCTGAAGGTTGCTTCCGCCGTACAACAGAAACCGACCACCTCCAAGGCGAAAGTCAAGGCATCAATTAAAATCCCTGGCGCTACTACAGCGAAGGTCGCTCCAGTAGTGGAACAAGTCGGCGGTAAGACCGTCGCCACCAAGAGTGGCCGCGAGGATGAACTGGTGCTGTCCGGCATCCGCAACAAGCTTGCCGAATCTAAACCCAAGATCGATATTGGTACTAACGAGGAAATTATCGCAAAGTACCGTGACGAATATCAGCAGTTCCTCAAGGAACTCGAAACTATGGACTTTTCTTCACAGATTTTCGGACAGTCGACGGTTAACGCTACTGTCGAAACTAAACCTACGGCCCCGGTGGCTAAAGAGGAAGTTCCTCTTGCCAACGGGATTTCCGTGGGTGAAGAAGCTGGCGAATCCATCGTGATTCCGACCACTCCGAAGAAGACTCGCAAGAAGAAGGCTGTGACCGAGGAAGTCCAGACCGATCCTACCGAGAAACCGGAGGAAGATTAAACCATTATTTACCTTGATTGTAAATAAAAGTCGACTTGTAGCCCAAGTCGACCTTTTCTCGTTGCGATAAGCTATATTAAGAGAAGGGGGCACTATGGACTTGCGAGAACGGAACTTATTGCAAATCGAAGAGATCGAGAAACATAAGTGGATCGAGTCCGAAAAGGCTGGCCACGACTTGGGCGAAGCTGCCCGAATCGACTGGATTGTCAAGTATGCTGCCAAATGGAGCGAAGAACATCCGGTAGAAACCGATAAACTGCCTACAGATGAAAGTTTGAAGGCAGATAATGGCGTTTCAACAACTATTCCTTGAATCTATTGCTGATGTATGCGGATCGAAGGCTGGGCTGGTTGCCGCAGCTTTCATGCCCCGTATGGAAGCCGCCGATGGTCTAGGCGACGGTTACGACACGTTGAAGGACTTGGCCGTATGGCTATTGGTCGAAAGCAATGTGCTTAACCAGCTGCACTGGAATACTGACACTAATCTAAAGCATGAACTCCTCAACGAGGCTTACGAGCTGTGCCGCGATACTGGTGACAAGCTCGCTGAGACCTATATCGCATTGACCGGAAAGCCGTGCGACAAGGAGTTCCCAACGGTCAGCACCGGTCGCGGCTTGAAGGACAAGGATACCCTTACATTGCTCAAGAAGATTGATTCTCACATGAATCAGGCATGTGCCAAGAATCCGAAGTTCCCCGAAGGCGTCAAGAACGCTTTCGCTGACTTCGATGAGGCAATGACGACTATCATTTATAAGTATACACAGTTTACCGCTTAAATGATGTAATTTAACTAATGGTCGAGTTGTTGCTCGATCATTTTCTATCGCAAAAACTCAATCTCTGTACTAGGGTAACCGACCATGAAGAAAGGAACCAAATTTCAACACAAGAAACCAGATGAAGCTCAAGTATGCGCTATCTGCGGATTTCCACTTAAAACCTTCAATGCTCTCGGCAAACATGTCGCTAAGTACCATAGCAACCAGTGTACGATGAAGGAATATGTCGATAAGTATGTTGAACCATACGCGCATAAGTGTCCTTACTGTGACAACGAGCGCAATTTTTCACACGGTCGATATAAGGAAACCTGTGCCGACAAGACTTGTATACAGAAACACTAGGAAGCCACCAATATGGTAAAGTATGGCAATAAATGCAGTCTTCTAACATAATACTAAAAATATAGCAAAATATACTTATCTATGTCAAAGAATGGTCTAGAACGACATTCATATAGAAATGATGTAATTTTCTATAAAAATGAAAACATATAAACTTTGGTTAGAACAAGCAATTCGTGGCTGTCTTGTAGTTCTATGAATGGGTTTCGTATGCCCAGTTGATGCAGACAGCCACAATATTGCGTCAACTGGGCATTACTTGTATATGATAGTACGTTCGACTAGACATACGCTAAAATTTGCCAATACTGGCAAAAAAGAGGCAATATCTATGCTTCTTGCAGAATGGCGTCGAGTAATGCAGCTTTTCTGTGATGATATCTGGTCAAACGGATATACTTGGCTAGAAGACGACGGCATACATGAATTCAATCCAGATAAGTACAAGTATGAACTTCCTAAATATCTTGATTATAACCGTTTTAAGGTAGATACATGGCTGTCTGCTAGAATGTTGAGTTCACTAGTTACACAGTTAAGCGGACAGCTGCGTGCTATCTGTAGCAAGAATGCGGCTAGACTAGATGTATTTGACAAGGAAGCTGGGAAAGGGCGATATCTCGAACATTTGTGGGAAACCATCGAGTCTAAAAAGCCGTCCAGACCAGACTTGTCCGATGCTGGGATAGAAATCTCCAGCAAGTGCGCTGAATTCAGTCCTACGCCGAATGGAGAGTTCTATGGGTTCCTTCGCATCAAGTCAACTGGACTGCCCATATTCAGTGTACCAGTATGCCAACAGAAACACTTGTCTAAATATACCGACGGTACTTGGACGCGATGCAACGGATACTTGATAGATGAATACGGCGTCCAGTTACGATGGGAGAAGGATGTGCATATCAAGACTGACGGAATCAAGGTAGGCGCTGATCAAGGACTACTAACTTGCGTGTCCTTGTCTGATGGACAGACTACTACCGATATGCTCGTAAAGGCACCCAAGAAGAATGAACCAGACCGAGTCATTAAAGTTAACCTAGATACGATAACAGACAAGCTCGCTAGGAAACAGAAAGGGTCAAAAGCCTTCGGTCGAGCGCAAACTGAACGAAAGAATTATATCAACTATGCAGTCAAGAGGCTTGATTTCAGCAATATCAAGGAAATCGGCCTTGAAAAAATAACTAACATTAACTATGGGCGGAATACGTCCAGAAAGATGAAACATTGGTCTAATCCGGAGATAGTGACTAGGTTGGCACAAGTTGCAGAGGAGTTCGGTGTCCGAATAAATCTGCAGTCGAATGCCTACCGTTCTCAACGCTGCTCCGGATGCGGACACGTACTCAAAAAGGCGAGGAAGGGAAAGCTCTATATATGTCCTATATGCGGACTCGTGATGGATGCCGATATCAATGCGGCTAAGAACCATGCGATAGACCTACCCGCTATACCTCACTCAAATGAGTTCTCCAGACTGGCTAAGACAGAGGGCTTCTTCTGGTTGCCTAATGGCTTATTCAAGATGGATGGTTCGGAGCTAAGAGTCCCGGACACGTCAAAAAGTCAATGAGTATATTTACCTATACGTTGACTAACTCTCAAGGGAACTAATGAGAAAAAAGTAGTCGATGCTATCGTTGAAAAATATGGTGTCGACAATGTATTCAAGCTTGATAGTATGCAACAGCTTGCCAAGCAACGAATCAAAGACAAGTATGGCAAAGAATACGTATCACAAGTACCGGAAATTCGTCAGAAGATTGAACAAGTTTGCATTGATAAATTTGGATATAAGACTAACTTGCTGAATCCGGAACACATTGAACGTATCAAGAAGACTTGTTTGGAAAAGTATGGAAATGAATATGTGTGCGCATCGGAGTATACACAGAATAAAAATCGGCAGCACTGTTTAGACAAGTTTGGTGTAGAATACTATATGCAGACAGATGAATTTCGACAGAAAAGTAAGCAAACATGCCTCTCGCTTTATGGTGTTGACAATGTGATGAAATCGGCGAGTGTACAAGAAAAATTTCAAAATACGTTATTTAGGAATTATGGTGTTATTCATCCATCTTATAGTCATGTACTACGAGAGCGTAGTAGGCAGACCATGTTGAAACATTATGGATATGAATACTATGCTCAAATTCCAGGTGCACTGACGCCATATAAGTATAAAAAAGATTCGGATGGATATTTTTCAAAGGCGGAGCATGCTTTTGCTGATTTACTTACGAAAAATGGTCTCCAGTTTCAATATAATTACGCATTCCAGCGAAAAATGTGGGATTTTGCTGTATTCAACAATGGCATATTAGATACCGTTATTGAAATTGATGGTGAATTTCATCATGGGTACCAATCCGATTGGAAATGCTTAAAGATTGATTGTGGTCGCTTTGCCATGCTTAAGAATACCAATGTCAAGTTGATTTGTGGCGATAGCTGTAAATTAAATGAAATATATGACTTGTTACAGTTTGTATTACGGTTATCATTTGATGCTTGGATGAAATATCAATATGATATAACCTCGAAAGAGTTTCCCTATCCAGTATATGATGAACATAGGATTCATTATGATTATGCACAGTTGTGCAAACTATATAACAATAAGCATACGTATAAAAATGCTCAATATGGTATGAGTTCGGTATATATGTATAATACTAGCATCTATACACAGCCTAGAATAAACAATGCTTCATTAGTGGATATGTGGCGTAATGATGAGTTAAGGCATAAATGCGTATACGAACAGTCTTTATATAATAGTCCATGTAGCTCGGCACAACCGATTATGGGGTTACTTGTATCGTCAGTGATTCCTATGCCTAGGCTCATATCTACTGGAATGTATCTGTTTATTATTAAGTATTTTTTACCTCATGTAGAACATATTATTGAATATGCACCTATCAACGCAGCATTATTATTGGCTGCAAATGCATGCGGACGTGCATATATTAGTTATAAATGCGATAGTATTGTCTTAGCTGAAAATAAAGCTATTTCTCGTATACATGAATTACCATCAATATCCGAAGTAACCGAGACTCAATTGGGCGCTATGTCATCTACGTGTGTAATATGTGATCTAACGGTTCATTCGGTTGATGTAGACGATGTTATGGCAGAATGTCATGCGGATAATTACGTGTTCATTACATATAGCAAAGCACTTGCATTACAATATACATCAATATATGATAGTTTTCGATTTAATTATGGTGCATTAGTTGATGAAAAGTACATGTTTGTGATAAACTGTAAATAAACAGTACATATTACTATGGAAATTATTACTACCGATGATATGGCCCTAAGGATCCGCCATTTAATGGGCTGGCCGGTTACTGAGATCGAAATGGTCGTTGAGGAGCAAAATGGCCTAGGTCACATCCATATGGCCATTCAAGATACTCTTGACTGGTTCTACCGTATCAACATGGACGAGGCGTCATACAAGGATGTCATGAAGATTCCTCTCCGTGCCGGTATTATCCAGTACCGTGTGCCGGACAATATCATGGAAGTAATAGACGTGCAGCCGTCCTACGGTAACACGTTCTCGCCAATGATGGCGTGGGACGTTGGGCCTGGTGAATCCCTTATGGGTGTCGGTGGTGCCGGTCTTGGAGGTCTTGGCCAGTTCGACTTGGTTACCTATGCTGGAGCAATTCGCTATTTGAATGATGTGAAGAAGATCGTCGGTACGCAGTACAATATAAAGCTACATCCAGTAGACCATATACTCAGGGTGTATCCGACTCCGAAGTCAGACCGTATAGCTCTGGCAACAGTATATGTCAAGGCAAAGAAGTACGAAGTGTTCGCCAATCCGCTATTCCGTGATATGGCGTTGGCTCGTGCCGAAATGCAGCTGGGAAAGATCCTGAAGAAGGACGACATTACGCTCCCCGGCGGAGCCAAGGTCAACGGTCAGGCCATCTACAACGACGCCAAGGCGCAGTGGGACGAGCTATTCAAGTTGCTCCAGGAGCAGTCCGCGCAGCCGTTCATGATGACGGACCTCACTGCGTAGTTGCCAAAAAACTTACGATTTGCTATATTAATCCCGTCTATCAAGGCGGGATTTTTATGTTATCAAAGTTCATCAAGTTTCTAATGAAGGCTCAATATGCCGTATATGTGGGCATCGCCGTAGTGATTGTCCGTAACATTATCAAGAAAATTCGTACCGACATGGATAGGGTTAACTAATGTTCGATAAGATTGTAAACAACTTTGGCTTAATAACAGACGCCGATATGCAGCGTCTTGGCCTTAACGGCACCATTGGGATATTCGGAAAGAAGGTAAGGAAGACTGATGACGATTCCCTTGATACGTTCAAGGAACTGACTAATACTATCGACGAGATTATCGAGTCGATCCCGAGTATCACGATTCCGTCCACGATTGTAGGCAAAAGCCGTTACGAGGGTCTTAAGGAAATCATCAATCTGTACAAGAAGCAGAACATGTCCAAGGTGTTCTTGCTCTCTTGTACGATGGTGAACTTGATTGCTCGCCACAGCGGTGCCAAGGAAGTGTCTAAGATTGCTGGATTCATGCAGAACTGCTTGGCTCTATATTCCATCGGTGACAACCTCTGCTCGCATATCTCGTTCAACTGGGACTATGTCGACACGATGTACATCATCGTGAACAACGAGCTTGAAGGCGGTGCACCTCTGTCCATGCAGAAGTACCGTGATATCAACTTAAAGTATTCCAAGCAGAACTACGATTCACTGTCATTGACCAATTCTAGCGTGTATGTGCTTGTGAACATGGCTATCGAAGGTAAGGAAACCAAGTGGTTCTCTTCCGAAGACCAGATGGAGCACACCATCAAGATGATGCGCACGAATATCAAGGGTGTCGTGCGTCACTGGACTCGTGACGAGGACGGCGGTGAAAGCTACGAACTCAACTACGAGTTCACCGACAACGCAATCATTAACGGCAAGCCGAGCAACGCTATTTTCGAGGTGATGTTTGACAATGTCAGACTGTATCTTATCCAGTCGGTCAACCAGATCAACGATGACGAAAACGGTGGTGGCACTCTGTACGAACCCAGTACTGAAATGCGTTATTTCTGGATTCCGATGACCGATGTTGAATTGAGCCGCAAGGAAGTCAACGCATTGAACACCAATATCGAAAACTTCATGAACATGCTGTTCGTGAACAACATCGATACGGAAAAGTTCATGTTCACGTTCGACGATAACGGCGACTTGAATGAACTTGTCCGTCCGAAGGCTATTCCGGAAAACTACGTGTCCGACGCAATTCCGGAAATTATCAATGGTGTCAAGACGTTGCATGAAAAGAAGCTGTCTCGCAGCTATGCATTGATTGGCTACGCCGGTACTGGTAAGACTATTGGCGCACAGCAGATTTCCAATGCGTTCCCAGACGTTTGTACATTCAAGATTACCAAGAACGTGATCGAGAACGAAGACGTGATGAACAGCATGATGAAATACGTGAAGGCTATCAAGCGCTGCATCATCATCCTTGACGATATGGATCGCAGTAACCTTACCGAAAAGAACGATGCCGTGTGCGCCTACTTGAAGTTCTTCGATGACCTTAACCAGTCGACCAAGAATGACCAGGTGTCCTACGTGTTCATCGCCACGATTAACGATCCAGACAAGATCAACAAGGTCATCATGTGCCGTAGTGGACGTATCGACCAGACGATCGAAGTCGGCTATCCGGATGTCAAGGCTTTGCGCTATCTGTTCAGCTACAACGACAAGGAAATCAATCCGGACAATCTGACCGATTTCGACAAGCCGGAATTCGATGCCGAATTCGAGTATGCCGTCGAATCCAAGATTACTGCTGCGGATATCCGCAACATCTTCTCCGACATGGCCATCTATAGCGATACCGGATCGACGTTCACACCGGAAAATGTGCATGCCGCAATCGACCACATCAAGGGTCGTAACGACATGGCTAACAAGAATTATCTGGCTTAAATAAAGTTACCACTGTCCCAGCAAGTTGCCGCAAGCGTAGTTTGCTGGGTCGTTAGTAATGTCTTTGACGCACTTGTCGACTTCAGGAGGACGGAACAACACGTCCTTCTTTAGTTCGTCTATGGTGCTGGCGACATTGAGCGAGTAGCCGGATTCTTCTGGCTTTGCGTTCGGGTCGTCCGGATCCGTAGAACTGCCAAGAGTGTTTCGTCCGAGGAGCATGTCGATGAAGTGTTCCTGGTTCGGATCGTTGATAACGTCCTCGCTGACTTTCTTTCCGTCGTCGATAGCGACCTCCAAGAATAGTTTCCAGAAATACTTTCTCCACTTGTACTCGTATTCCGGAACTTCGTCCGTAATGGACGTGATAGAATAAAGCTTGTTGTCGTACTCGACCTTCAGCAAGTCACCAGCCTTGGGGAATATCTGGGCTGCCGTATAGCCGTAGTAGTTGAATTTCTCGTATCCACGCTGCCACCAGATAGGGTTGTGGTCTTTGGGGTCAGTGCTGCAGAGAGGCTTCACGCCATGTTCACGCAGTGAACGGTAGTTCCATTCGAGGAACAGACCCATGTGAAGAAGCACTTCGGTCTTTGCCGTGTACTGGATGCCGAATCGGGCATACAGTTCGTTCTGCGGTGTGAATGTGATTGTCGCACGCACGTCGAACATTCTGTCGATATTTCGGCTGTTGTCCTCGTGGAACAGCGGGTCAGCCTTGGTATCGTAAGTGGTCGTGTAATACTTGAACTGGGTTCCTTGTCGCTTGATCTGGGCGGCTGCCATGATGTTGTAGCGTTCGTGGTCACGGAATGCGTTCTCGTTGCGGTAGTAGTGACCCATGCCGAGACGGGTGTCGTGCTGGAAGTCCGGGTGGTTGATTTGGGATTTCTCTGAACGTTCAACGAAACCGCCAAGCCGGTCGTTCCACAACGGCCTTGATACAGATGCTAGGACACTGAAATTAGGGACGACCATGTTGGCCGCACGAACGTTTCCAGACAGATGTAGCGTTAAACTTGGCATTCGTAACCTCGTCTGTCAGTTTATCAGTATGGGCACCATCCGAAAACTGATAAACTGCATACGACTAATTGGAACGGGTATTTATGGCAAGCAATGCACTAGACCAACGCAAGTACGCAAAGATATCGTTCGAGTCTATCCGTGAACAGCTCGTGACGATCATGAAGGCTAAGGGAGGCAACCTTGCCGACTCTTCTGAAAGCGCCTATGGGCGACTGATGATCGACTTGTTCTCTGGTACGAGTGACCTTATGGGTTACTATGCCGAATCTGGCTTCATGAATGCCTTCATGGAACCGTCGTCTACGTCGACTCCGTCCATATACGCAAACGCACGTATGCTTGGCTACAGCGTGCGCCGTCCGGTTCCTGCAAAGGCTGGCATCGGTATCGCCGCCACGAAGACTGGCAAGTACAACAGCATCCGGGTCCGTATTCCGAAGGGAACCGAGTTCAAGCTTGGCGGACTGACTCTTACAGCCATGGACGACATGGAATTTTATTATAACCATAACACGGATCCGTCGAATACTGGATTGATGACACAGGTGTCTGGAAAGGCGGTGGTTGCCGAAGGCCAGTTCAAGACGGTTACTCTTGTGTCTACCGGTAAGCAGAACCAGATTCATGTCATTAACGACCCCAATTTTTCTGATTATTTTGGCGATAACGACCCTAACTTCGATGATGACGGTAATGTAGCTCACCGCGCAGCGGCGTTCACGACGGTGACTTCCGATGCTACGTTGATGGACAATGTAGACCCAAGCGTCGTATCTAACGACAAGCTATATTGGCGTATTTCTCGCCGTGGATTGATTGATCCGTCAAAGGAAAATGTACTGAACGATATTGAAAAGTTTGTGACTGGTCAAGACAACTATACGGATAACTATAGCGTAGAACTGACCACGGCTAACGACGGTAATGTCCAGCTGAAGTTCGGCGACGGTTTGAACTCTGCTATTCCGTACGGGCTGATCAACGTGACATATTTCTCGACGCTTGGTGAGGGCGGAAACTTGCTTGACGTTGCTGGTAGCGTATTGGCGACGAGTGATTCGAGGATTGTGATTACTCAGGGTGACGGAACCGAGAGTGACATTACTATTGACGACTTGAACATCGCATTGACGACAGATATACGTAGTGGTCTTGATATCCAGTCTATTGAATCTATCAAGGCGGATGCACCGTATATATTCAATTCGTTGGACAAGCTCGTCAACCGTATGAGCTATAAGATTTTCTTGCGCCGTTATGCTGACGTGAAGTATGCTACTGCATTTGGCGAGGATATCTTGAATACCAAGCTGAATAACGGAAACATCGATGTCAAGTTCATGAACCAGGTCAGATTCAGTGTGCTCAAGAGCTTGTACCGTAAGAAGGATAACAACTATTATCCCACCACGTCTAACGAGTATTTCCTTGACGGATTCAAGATTAACGGATTGATGTATACATGGCTATATGACTATGGCGAATTGTCCAAGCAAGGTCTCGACAGTGGGCATTGGGCGTTGGCTAACCGCGTGAGCGGCGAGATTGACAAGATTTTTAAGAACATTGTATGTTATGATACGACTGCTCAGTACAAGGATGTGAGCAGTCGGATTAAGCAAGAATTACGGAAGGCCGTTATGCCGTCAGAGATACCGCTGGATTATCAAGTATATTCAGCCAAGTTGTCTCCGATGGACTTTGTCGAGACTGGATCCGAGCTGTACAACGTGATGACTGCTTTGAACCAGCGTGGAATGGTAACTCTAGGTGGAGGATACCACAATTACGTATATCCGAGCGTTCACGAGATGCAGTGCCATTTGGACATTACGCTGTACCGTGGAAATAACTTTACCGACGTGAAGGAACGTGTTCAAAATGTCATTTACAAGTATCTAAATGACAATACGGAGTTTGCGTCCCCAATCTACAGGTCACGAATCGAGGCGCTGGTGCACGGATTGACTGAGGTTGAGGGCGTCGACGTTACATTCTCGCCAGTTGCTAACCAGTACAACCAGCTCGACGTATCGGAATTGCAGTGGCTTGGCAGCGTGACCGGAGAATTCATCGCCCCAGGGCAGATTACTGTAGAACCGTTTGATTTTTCGCTGCAGTATACGGTGGTAGAGCCTAACGTGAAGACGACAATGACGTCTACATTTACTATTCCGGACCAGTCGACTATCCAGAATCTGATTGACGTGTACTATAATTCGATGATTGGTAACCATATCCAGACGGTGACCGAGCTGGAAATCGACAAGTTTGTTGCGTATATCTGGTCACAGGTCATGCAACAGATTTATACTCCGATCAAGGATCAGATTGACCAGTATACGAACCAAGGAGATATTGACCAGATAAGAGGTCTTAGGTCGCTTATCGATGCTATCAAGGGATGGGAACTCGGACCGGATTCGCTTACGTTCAAGAATACCGATACAATCGAGTCGATGGTCGAGGTTAACGGAAATACGTTATATTCTTACTTGAAGTATGGGCTGAATTACATTAAGCTGATCCGAAATGCGTTGTCATATTACGTGACAAAGAGCTTGATTGACGAGAACGGCAATATTACCAATTACACCAACGATAACGAGATTGTCCAGATTGTTGTACCGACTGACGAGATCGACTTGACGGTGTCACTGGATTCCGTGCTGCTAACAGACTAGAGGTTGATTCATGAATCCGATAGTATATAACAAGAATGGCCAATATCGATTTACCGACTTTGTAGGCTATTTGCCTGAGTTTCTGCGGTCTGAGCCGGATGTAGTCACGTACTTGCAAGTCATGTCCGACTATATCAACAATGCGTATCGTAATGTCGAGGTGACTGAGGAGTTCGAAATCATCAAGGTATGCACGAGTACTGACCGTACTGTTGTACAGGAATGGATGAACCGTCTGTGCAGCATGTTCCAGCTTGCTTGTGACCGTGGCGAGCATGTCATGTACTTGTCCGCACCGCGAAATAACGTGAAAAGCAATGTCACTATCGGAAATGCCAATGCTGAGTATCAGAAGACAATCGATGTAGACTTTACAGATATCGTAGATACCGTGGAATCTGCATCGTCTCGCATCGGCGGCGCTGAGGCGCTTGATGACGGCGATGTCGTATATCTCAAGTACCGCAAGAGGGAACTTGGCGAGCTTGTTGCATATTATTATGTCAAGGACGCCAATATACTGAAAAAGGATCCACTGGCTTCTTCACAAGACCCGTTTACAGATACGTACAACGATCCGGCGACCGCAATCCAGTTCAATGTACAGGATGTCGGAAAGGTGATCTGTAGGTACGGTGGAAGCCATGGGAAGCTTACCTATTATGAAGTATATTTCCAGGTGCATGTATCCAATGTCGAACGTGTATCGGCATCCGGGCTTTCTACTTATGATGTTAATGCGGATGGTACCGATGACAGCATTTACGTCGATTACTACGACTTGACTGGTACGGTATCACCCGACAGTGGCACGTATCGTACTTATATCAAGTTTGGTGATTCTAACGGGTTTGGATGGACCGGTGAATATCCGACCGGCTTATTCTATTTCCGTGATAGCAGTTCAGCTAGGCTGACCAATCTGTCGACTTATGGGATACTGGATGTGGCTGATCCGTTATTAAGCCCGTCTGTGGATAAATATAGTATCCGTTCTATTGAAAAGAAATCTGGCGTATATCGTTTGTTTATGGATGCATTTCCTGGAATTTATTCAAATGCCGTGTTTTATATCATGAATGGTATGGAATCCAAGGGAATTTACCGAATGAACGGTACGGTTTCTGAGGGTGACCGATTTGACGACGGCAAGCTTTATGTCGACTTGGTCAATATTTCTGGTACCGATTACCATATTGAAAATCCAGAGTGGCAAGGAAAATTGTCGCTAGTGATGATTCCTCTTGCGTCCAGCAAATATATTATCGATTTTGACAACAAGTTGCCAAAATTAAGATGGACTACTGAAGTTTCGGATTTGTTCGGCAACTTGGTTGGTGTAAATTCCAATATCTACATGAAACGTGCCAAGGTAACCGACAACGAGCTCCTATATAAAGGTAAAATCATACGAGTTGCGTCCAATACGATTCAAACGTACAGCTCGCTAGCTGGTAAGATTAACGAGGGCGACATGGTTTGGTCTCCTGCGTTCAAGGGAGCTGATGGCCTTACCCCATATGCGGCAACGGTTATATCGACGAGGAATGGCGACGACGGATTGTTTAGGATTACGTTAGGAAATGTCCAGTTCGTACAAGCACAGCTAGGCGTGGATAATGTTCCTCTGTATAAGCTGGGTGCCGGACTGGTATATGGCATAGACTCGATGACCGACATGGAGTCTGACTACGTGTATTTTGACGTAGTCTGCGGCAAGGATAGGCATTTCATTGACAATGACATGATTGTCATTTCTGTAAGTATCAACGGTGCAGACCCTACGGATGTGTTGTTCCGAGTTGATCGCAGTGAATTCTCCGATGGTAGCAATTCTGGACGTATTTTGGTCAAGAAGCCGTTCGGCGTGACTGTCGCGCTGACTGGAGTAGTGCCGATTAGACGAGTTGCCGTAGATGAGAATGATAGCGCATCGATATATGCATTCCGATACATTAAGCAAGATGCCGACAATACTAAGATTGGCGTTGTCGAGCAGAACAGCTATGTCGGTGATATCTTTACTGCACAGTATATGCTTGCTACGGTAAACGGTTCCAAGAAATATAGTCTACTGTACATGGATACCGACGTGAAGAAGGATCAGACATCTTATCAGACCGGCGATTACATGTATGACCCGACCGACGGACTTGTGTATTATATTACTCGTACGGTAAAGGTAAATGAAGCCGGGGTAGTTGAAGATACTAATAGTAAGGTTGTTGACAAGATTGTCCACTATTCAGTCGGATTTAAGGAAATTTTGAATTCCTATATGCCGTATTGCGGTCCGGTTAGTACATTAGATTATGACGACAAGATTAATTACAGTGGGAATATGAAGCTTGTTAGATTGCCGTTGTATATCAAGAAGGTGGATGACGTTCGCTTGAAGTATGGATGGCAACAGCGTGAATACATGTACTACAATGACAACATTGGTGTAGCGTCAAGGGATCGCTCCGGCTTTATCGAAATGTATTCGGACAACAAGCTGGTAGGAAATGGTCGTAACCCGGTCAATGTCAATTTGAGGAAGACTGCCCATGTTTTGCCGGGTAATGCGCTATTGTCCGGATGTGGCTCACGTTGGTATGTGATTGATGTCGATGCGGCTCCGATTGCTCAACGAAGGAATTCTGGCGAATGGGTCGTAACGATCCAGTCCAGTGCTCATGGGCTATCGAATGGCGCACGAATTACGGCAAATGTCACTGTCGAAGAGGAAGCCTGGCATGCCGTGTTTGATGCAGATGACGCGGAAATCAACGTATTGTCACCGGACGCGTTCCAGTATACTACCAAGGCTGATGACGTTATGGGATATGCGATTGCACTGAGCGACAAGTCTGATATTACCGTGCAGTATGACCGGTCATATTATAAATCGGACGACTATCCGCAAGACGGAGATGTTGTCGTTGTCGGACCAGAAATGATGCCTATTGCCGAAATGGGCAACTACGAATTCCGTGACGACGTATATCCAATCATATCGGAAAATGAAATTGCAGTAGGCGGTGACTTGTATCTTGTGAACGCTGGAAGTTGGACTCCGATCAGCCCGACCGATATATTGACTCCACATGCAATCTATAGCCGACATAATTTATTTGAGACCAGCGTGACTAATCCGACGTTTGCAATAAGCGACGGATATGTCATCAAGGATATTATCAAGGAAGACGACAACCCTTGGGTGAAAGTCGTTGTGTCGAAACGTATTCCGGAACTGGATGTTCCAAATGCAAACGAGATATACGCCGGTAAGGGACGTGTGTACATTGAGTTTGTCAACCAGGGAACTCTATGCGGCTGGCATACTATTCATAGTATCGAGAACGGAGGAACGTTCCGTATCTATGTAGATCCGTATGTTCCTGTGGATGAACTGGTAGCTCCCATCGTCAATAGGCAAATGACCGTACATGTCGGTCGATGGTATAAGTATACGCTGAAAGGGTACGACTGGGACAAGAAGAGTAACTTGGTGTCCTATGCCACATCCAATGCGATAATGGAACATTCGTCACAGAATCCGTATAGGTACACGACAAAGTACAAGCACAACTTGTCCAAGGGTGACCATGTCTTGGTAGATCCCGACGGAAAGACCGTATATAATGTCTCCGCAGACAATGCCATTTTGATCAAATCCGGAGTGGTGACAGAGGTAGTGGACGACTATACAGTTGAATTGAGCATTAGCAATGCGCCTACCGGCTATTTATTTAAGGGATACATGGTCAAGTCCATGAATATCCATCGGCTTAACGGAGAATACCGTATCAAGCTAGACGGAGAGGTGGTCAAGTTCGTCGAAGGGGATATCGTCGTGACCATGGCACAGCAGTGCCTTGATGAGCGACGGGCGTGGAAAGTGTCCGCGACGACGGCTTGGATCCCGTTGGCTGCGAAACGTACGTTCAAGATTGACCGTATGTCGGTCGACTCTACGGTAAATCCGGCGTTTGAGGCTGGCGACGACCCAGAAAACGAAGTCGAGTTCAAGTACTTGACCTATACCGACCGTGATGTCGTCGAAGACTCGTCGGCATATACCATCGGTTATGCTTGCGCAAGAAACTATCACTTCGAGCATCCGTATGTCGAGCACTTGGATACTACTCAGAATACCCAGCTGGAATATTCATCCAAATATGACTACGCCAGCGTGGCACCGCGTGACGGTATGGACCCAAAGTTCAAGGGCGTCCCTGACATGGGCTATCCGTTGGCAGAACGTATCGAACGTCTTGCGTATCTACGTGATCCGGAAGTGCTCGACATTGACTTGATAGGGTATCTGGCAAGGTTCATGGGGTATGATATCACGGCTGTCGCCGATGACATCAGCTCAAGCAATATCTACCGAAACAGCAAGGAACGCGAGGCGGCACTCCGAGAGATAATTGCGCATCTTCCTCAGTACTATGCGTTGAGCGGTACCAAGCCGGGAATCAACATGCTGATGGCGACGTTCGGCTTGGTTGGTGAACTGGTTACCATGTGGACCAACACGGATGACCCGTACGGTAAGCTGATTAGGCAGTCCGATGTTCCTACCCAGATGGATATTGACCAGAATTCAGGCAAGACCACGTCGGCATGGGTACCGACTCCTCACGTGGTACTGGATATTGTCGAAAACGAGAATTTCCATAGCGTATTGATGGGGAACGAGGAATTGAACCGGATGAAGGAACAAATCCGTTGCTGCAAGCCGATTCAAGTCGTTTTTGACGGCATCCGCGTGGTTTTCAACAGCAAGCTTGAAGTTCCTCTTCGACTGGTGACTTCCGGAGGCGCTATACACGATTCTACGTACGTCTTGGATCGGAACCAGTATTATGACAAGGAGCTTCTGGAAGATCCGTGTATTTCCGACGATTGCTCGTTCTAGTCGACGCGTTCCGATTTGGAAACTAGTGAACTACGCATCGCCTAAAGGCGTTGCGCTTCGCGTTGCGTATCGATGTTTCCCGCGCCTTTAACCGCAGTCCCTGCGGCGAATAATCTTTTACCTTCGGTAAGGATGTTGATGGCAGCATTAACGTCACGGTCGTGCGACGTGCCGCACTGCGGACATGTCCACGACCGTACATTCAAGTCCTTTGTCAACGTATTCTTGAACTCACAGCAGTGACATAGCTGAGACGAGGGAAACCATCGTCCTACCCGGACGATGGTTCTTCCGTACCATTCAGCCTTGTACTGTAGTTTGTTCAGGAACATCCTCCAAGCCGTGTCATGCTCGGACTTCGCGTGGTCGCCCTCGGCGACCTCGCGTACGTCCAAGTCCTCGACCGCCACCGTTTGGTTCTCACGGAGCAGTCTTGTAGACAGCTTGTCAAGGAAATCCTTCCTTCGGTTAGCAACTTTTTCATGTTCGCGAGCGATACGCACGCGCAATGCCTCTCGTCTCTTTGAACCTTTTTGCTTCTTGGAAAACGCTCGCTGAAGGTCAGCGATACGAGTTTCTGATTCCTTGAGGAAACGAGGATTCGCGACGGATTCGCCGTCGCTTGTAACACAGAATTCCTTCAATCCAAGATCAATGCCGATTTCTGAATTAGTCGTCGGCAGTGCCTTCGGCACCGTCTCCTCGACCAAGATTGAAGCATAGTACTTCCCGGCACGTGACCGTGACACGGTCACGTGCTTGATGTCCATTACAGACCAGTCGATCTCTTCGTAATTGCGGAAGGGAACGAAGCCTACCTTCGGTAGGCGGAGTTTCCTCCCTTCTACGCGGATATTGTCCTTCGTTCGGTAGCTCGTATACGAATCCTTGTCCCGGTGCTTCGCCTTGAACTGCGGAAAGCCGACTCCGTCGTCCTTCCGCTCGAAGAAGTTCTTGAACGCCGTATTCAACGTAAGCACTTCGGCTGTCAAGGCGTTCGAGTCAACTTCCTTCAAGAAGGGGAACTCTCCGTAGAAATCTGTCGGCTTAGACCGGCACTGCTTGCCGGTCGCCTCGTATGATTTCTTGCGTACTTCCAGCATGCAGTTGTAGACTTTACGGCAGCAGCCGAAAGTCTTGCCGAGCAAGACTTCTTGCTGCTTGTTAGGATACAGTCTGACGTTATAGGCACGCGGAAACATGGTTCAATAGTTCTAATCTTTATATAGTTTATAAATAGTTAAATTAATTTTTTTTGTCAAGTTCCGCGCCTATCATCTGCCACCCTGAAGTGTTCCCCAGCGCCTAGAGGCGCTGGTTGGAAGTTTTCTCTGCACGATATTATAAACTAATTTCTGTATAAAATTGGACGTTTTTCGATGAAGTCATTAATCACCAACAACGGATTGAATATCATGAACCAGACCCGTGCTGACGGAACCGTTCAGTACTGGCTTGGCTACTTTGGTTTGGCCTATGTCCCCGATGAGAACCGGGAATCGGAAGACGGAAGTCAGGTAGCTGACCCGATTCATGCTGGAATGACTGAACTGACTACAACTGGTGACGTCATCTACAACGTGTTCCAGGGAGCTATGACTCAGACTGGATTCGATACCGACATTGGTGACTCGGCTGCAAGCAAGCTGTACAACGAATGCATGTATTCCGGCAGCGTAATCAGCAAGTTCCGCTATGTCCTCGATTCCACCGGATCTAACAAGCTGATTGTCTTTGAATCAGTGAACGAAGACGGTACCCCGGTAAAGGGTAACGACTTTCCGTACGGTTTGCAGAAATATACAGAATATTTTGGCGTAGGTGCCAAGAAGGACAACGGCATGGTTGCCGCTGCGTCGGAACTCCCGGTTCCGGCACCTCTGTACTACATGGGCGAACCGTCCGCATGGGATAATCCGGTCGTCACACAGCAGTCCATCGATAACGCTGTCAATAACGTGACAAATGCTAGCCGTGGCGAAGAGGATACCCCTTCCCACTTAATTACTGCCGACACACGTATCATCAGCATGTCAGACAATACGCTTCCTCAGCCCAGTATCGATGAGTCGACCTGGGAAGGAAATACGGACAAGTACAGCTACTCGGCAAGCGAGGGATATACCTATGGCGACCCGGTGGCCAGGTTCAAGTATTTACCGCAAGCATGGCAATACCAGAGCGTGTCGAACTTTAACCGGTTCCATGGCGCTGCCAATGCGAGCGGAAACGCGGTAAATTATGAACCGGCGTGCCGCAACATGTCACTGGCTACCAGACTGTTCCCGATATCCCATTACGACGTAATCAATACTCTGGATGACAATAAGGTCGAGAATGTCAAGTACACCATTAAAGTCGACTTACGTCAGTTATTTACCGATGTGACCAGGAATTCTACCGTATATTATAAGGACGGCGTTGTACTTAATCCTAACGATGCAGAAGATCAGAAGGAGCTTAACTCGTATCGTCTTGGGTTCAAGTTTAATCGTATCGGTATCTATGCAGTACCTGTGTCTCTGCATGCTTACAAGGCTCCGGAGACTTCTGATAACAAGTGCGAACGTAACCTGGTGCAGATGCAGATTGCCGGAAACAGCAAGCCGAAGCTGTTCGCCGTTATGGACTTGGATTCGCCGGTTGTGTTGTCTGAAAACGGTACGCATACGTATGACGTGAGTTTCCAGATTGATGTCGTTGATACCGGTATTGTTGATGACGCTGGCATCTATTACAACCTATACGAAAGCGATGCGATTACGTGGTACAAGAACCAGCTGATTGCAAATGCCAGCGCTGCTGAAGCGGTGACTACGCTTGGCGTCGAAGTCAATTATCTTCGCCAGCAGATTGCTGATTTAGTAAATAACAATTCGGCATGTGGCATGGGAGACGACGGAGACCGCTATGCTTTGGTTGGACATACGCACAATTACTTGAAGAACATTGTTGACTCTGTCATGGTTGGAAACGGCGCTGTTCGTGGTGTGTATACTCATCAAGAAGATAATCAGATTACCGTATACAAACGAAATGGTCGTACTCTTGTCCGTGATGAAAATGATCCCAGCATTGTCCGTTATGAGGATGATCCGACCTCGACTGCACCTAAAATGATTGATGCATATAGTAGTATTGTTGGCGACTATTCCATGGGACTAGGTACCTCTAGTGCTACGATGGGTAGGTTGTCTGTCAATATGAGCAACAACGGAATTATTGGGCCTAACACCAGTAAGATTTTGCTATTGGGCGAACGTCCTATATATGATGATGCCGATGAATTGAATGAACATATTTGTATCGACAACAGTAGTAACTCGATTATAATGGCGGACGATACAGCTGAAATCGAGCAAATGCGTAGCAGTTTGTGGATTGAAAGCGAGGGAAATTCATTTGCTGATAAGGGAAGCTTTGTCGACCATGCGGTAAATGACACTATCGGTATTGGTCGTATAAGTGTATATAATACTGACCGTAGTGAATTAAATCCACTGTACCGTACGATGGTGGATACCCCGATTACATACAGCTTGCTATCTGGTGGCATCAATATGTATGGATGGGCTCAATATTCATTGATATTCACTGACGGTTGGTCTACTGGAGATCGGGTCGATATCGGACGAGCTGATCTTATTGCCGCTATTAATGCGGATGCCACATATAATAGTTCTTCTACGACGGTCATTGATACCGGTGTTGAAACTGGTGGAATTTTGTACTCAGTTGTTTCTGGCCGTACAAATACGATTGGACGACAGATTAAATCGATACTTAATCTTGGAACACAGAACCATTTACATTATGATGTATGCAACTCTATTATTATCGGTAATAATAATAATAGTGGTTATGGTGCAACTGAGACGAGTCGATTAGCACCGCAACGCATCCCGCAAAAAATATTGTCTGTGGATGAATTTAATGCGAAGTATAGTACGACTACGGTGGCTGATGATGATCATTCGTTTGACTACATGACTCCAGACGGTAAAACTCGTTATGATACGGCGATTGTGGTCGGTGAAGGCACTATATCTGCTATGAGTAAAAATGGATCGGTTAATTTCACACGAGAAGTACATGGTGCTTGCTTATATATCACATATGGACGCTATATTCTAGATACTACGACCGGACAGTATGTTGAAAATCCAAATGCAGATTGGTCATGCTCATATAATCCGCAAGCAAATCCAGCATTTCTAACGTCTACGCTACAGCCTGGTAACATGTTGTCAAATATGATAATGATTGGTAACTATAATAATCCGGGTCAAGGAAGCCGTAATACCGTTATCATCGGAAATGACAGTACGTCAGCTAACATTACATATGCAAACTGCTTCGTTAATGATGCGGAAAGTCAGCGAGTACATAATGATTGGGGAACCCAGCAAGGTGATTTACAAGTTAATACTCCGTCGGGTAAATTTAATAACGTGTGGTGGATTGGACACCAGACGTCAACGTCAATCCCGTATGAGTCTAATCTTAAATATTCTGGTGATGGATATTATCAAGCATCGTCACGCAATTTCCTTGCGTCGCGATGGACAACTACTAATCGGTTAGAGTTCAGTGATGTATTCGCGTTTGTTGGTCGAAACCCATATCAGTACGGTTATGCGGACTGGTACGGTGCAGCTAATAAGTACAGTAATGGATGGTCTGATTATAGTGCGTCTGATTTATACCAGCCGTGCAAGGCACCGATGATTTATTCTGGTGGTATTGCACTGGGTGGTTATGGAACGGCAGACTCTAACTTCATGCTGATGAAAATTGGTATGCGTGGTTGCTGGGATAACGATTTAAGCTCATCGGCAAACGTGAGCGAATTGATCGAAAAGCTTGGTGGGGATCATATCCAGAATATGTATACACCAAATTTGAACAATGTGCGTAACATTGTATATCTGCAAGATGACCAGCCGACGAGCAAGCCGAATAAATTGGTTAACGCGAACGGTACGTTTGATCTGTACGATAACTACTGCTCCGACGGTGTGCATCACTTGCAAGTGGATTCTCCGTTTGCTGGGATGGCCTTGGTTGTCCAGGATAAGCAGGAATTGGATGGTACTCTGCATGTAGGGTTGGGTAAGGTATCGTCTGACTCTGGCTCAGGTACGGGTTCGTCTGCGATATATATGGCGATTCCTACGAATGAGAATGACTATGTTGGCTTCTATGATACTCTTATCAGTACATTAGATATTTCCACATACAGTCCAGAACCGAAAAAACAAGTTATTTTGTACGACCCTCTAGATGCGAATTATAAGTCGACCTATTGGACATTTAGTAAGTACGATGGCATGTCACTGTACTTTACTAGCAGAGTGAACGGTACTCCGATGCTGTTGACATTAACCGCATCGTATACTAGTTCCGGTTCTAAGTCAGTAAGTATAACGAAAGACTTAGAGTCACATTTACTGAAACAAATTCATGATGGTCAGTTGTCGTTAACTTATGAAAACATAAAAAAAGTGTATGATGAGGGTTATATACCGTACATTAAACACCGTATAGACTATAATGGTGATAAATATTACATGCTAACTTATGTATATCAGCCGGACCCGCGACTAGGTGTTCCGACTTCGGACCATTATTTTGAATTCCAATGTGTTGAGAGAGATTACGCATTTCACTGCCGTGTATATAATCGAGTATCTACACCAACAATTCAGTCAGTAATATGGTCGTCATGTCCAATGAAAACTACGGTGCCTTATACGTCGACTGGCGCAGAATACGCATGGAACTGTATTAAGTCCGGTTACGCGGTTTCTGTATATATTGATTCGACGGACGCGACATTGCCACGAGCTGCAGAGCTTATATTACCGTTTACTGGTTCTTATGAGTACCCGCACGAAACTACAGAATATGTATTTAGTAAGGTTGTACAAGAGCCGTTACATCCAAATTCGGATAGCATTATATCACGTCTCTATAAAGCAACGTTTACTGTACAAATTGAGGATAGTCAATATGTTGTAAGTGCATGGTCTCTTGAAATACATTATATATCTGCCATCATATCTAATATAGATATAAACAATGAATGGTGGACAAAACAGCAAATGAACCAAGCATTAGATGATGGTGCTGATATTGCATTTAATTGGAGACTAGGTGACAGTCAAACTAGTGACAGGGGTTTGCTCAGGTTGAGCCAGATTGTGACTTCGGTATATACTGGTAATAAATATGTTTATAGTGCCATAATGAGAGATACAACTGATGCGGCTAATATTCGGTTTAAATATGTTTGTGTAGAATATACTAAAAATGATGGTTGGAATACTTTTGAGTCAACTTATATAACATCTGGCGGAGGTGGTGCAACAATTTCCGCAGCTGGCTCGGCTGAACGTCCAGTATGGTTTAGTCAGGCTAATACTGTAGCTGAGTGTAGTTATGGCATCAGTGCCGATCCTAATGGACAGAATGTTGGCGTCATCTATTTCAGGTAGGTTTGTAGTATGGTATTTGCATATGATCCTGCATATGGTATGCGGCCTAGGTTTTCTATAGCCGAATATCCTGGGTTAGCCGCTGATTGGAGATATCAGCAATGCTCTACATCTAACGTGTATTATCAAGAGGATGTTGGTGGTGTTCGAGGAAATCGGATGTTCGTCTTTCCAAAGGCTGGTACCAATAATACGTATGTTCATAACCCCTACCCAGATAGTACAGGTAAACGATGTGTCGCTGCATATACTGCTCGATATGAGACCGCGTATAAATCGAATATTCCGCAAATATGTGCAGCTCAAAATACAGCAGCCGCTACTGAATATGCGAAAAAAAGATTATTACATTTTGCCACGGCAGATGCACCAGTAAATGAGGAGCCTTCATGTGCAGCATCATTGATGACGCCATATGATGATGCGTTAATTTATGGTCAAAATAAGTGGACTTATGCAGACCAAACAAATTTTCCTGGTCTTACTTGGACAACTTTGCCAAGTGATGCACATGTGCGTCCAGTTATTCCGTTGGTGACAACGAATACTGCGTACTCACCAGCACCTGATCTTACGGCATTATATGTAGCGAACTATAGCCAACAATATAGGATTGATATGGTGACATATGCGTTAGTACTATTTGATTCATCCTTGTTTAATCGTAATCAAGGTCAAACTAGTACTTATACATATAACTTTATATATCCGACGGATATTGCTAATTATATTACGAAAGACGATATCATGTTGGGTCAATATTCGCATTGTGCGCCGTTCAAATTTAGTAGCCTTATGACAATGCAAGGACCGGTATCATCTGATACTTTGGATAATCAAGTAGAATGGACGCCATCTGGAGAAAATCATCCAAAAAATGCAATTCCATATGGATTTAGACAACAGGGTAAAATACAAGGCAATCGCGTTCCGAACATTCAATATCTTGGCGAATATACGTTTGGCAATATCCCACAACAAGATGCCCCGCAAACTATACCAGAAAAATATGCAATGGTCTTGTTGACAGATACGTTGACCAATTTCCAATATGAATTAGAAAGAGGTTCTGTTGCCACAGGGTTATCGATTGCGAGAATTAGTGTACCGTTCATCAACTGCGGGTTTATTTCTAATCAAATTAGGAGTTATGGCACGAGTGGGTCAACTGGATGCCTTCCTAGAGGGATATACATCTTGGAAATGGGTTGTGAAGTATTTTTCACGCCTATGTAATGATTTTTAACGAAATGAAGTAATTTAACAACAGTAAACAACAAAAAGGAATCAAACGATGAAAATTTCACGTCGTAAGGTTATCGATCTCGGTTTTGTTCTCATGCAAGCCGAAAATCTGTTCAAGGCACCCATCACCGGAAAGTTCTACTATGCCGTGGTGAAGAACCGTGAACTCGCAAAGGAAGAATACAAGCTTTCCGTGGAGGCGAATCCGTATCCGCCGCAGTGGGACGAATACGAAAACAATCGTATCGCTATTCTTAACGAGGTAGGCGAATCGGTCAAGGAAGGATTCAGCCAGCTTTCCAACCAGGAACGCGACAGTATTCTCAACTCGTCCGACCCGACAGTCATGCCTGTCGAGAAGCGCGAACTCCTGATTGCTCGTGTCAACGAACTCCGCGACAAGAACAAGGACTTGCTTGACGAAGTCGCCTCCATTGACCAGAAGCGCAACGAATTCCTGGACGAAGAGGACGATTTTGCCATCAAGACGGTAAAGCTGTCAGAAATCCCGGAAATCGTCGACGGCAACGGCTTCCAGATCATTGCTGCCCTCGACCCGATGATCGTCGAGGACTAATGGCTACACTCAGTGGCTGTATAGTTGTCCGTAACGGAAAGAAAAGCGTCGTGAGGTGTCTCGACGCTTTACTTCCGCTTATAAACGAGTACGTCATTGTCGACACGGGTTCCAAGGACGGTACGCTTGAGCTTATCAAGGGCTGGGCTACAAGGCATCCGAACACCCGTATCGTTCTTGTCAACGTAGGACGCAAGTTCCATGACGACGACAATATATTCGATTTCGGTGCAGCAAAGAACTACGCTATTTCAAGAGCCACGTGCGATTATGTCATGTGGATTGACGTGAATGACGAGGTTCTGAAGGCTAACGAAGTTCGTATTGCCTTTGACAAGATTACTAGGAAGCTGCCGCACGCTTGCATCACGATGCTGACCGAGGTGGATCCCTCGTTCGCATTCCCGCGTGTCCGAATCGCTCCGAGGAAGTATGCCAAGTTCATTGGCTCTATACATGAGTATATGGTCAACGAAGATCCGGAGAACTTCATCGTCACTACGAGGTTCCGTATCCGCAACGTGAAGACATGCCGTGACATCGCCCGTAACGTGAAGGGCCTGATGAAGGAATGGCGCAAGGAGCATACCCAGCGCATCGCCTTCTACATGGGCAACTCCGCAAGGGACATGAACGACTTCTTTACCGCACTTGACTGGTACATCATCACGGTGGACGAGTTTCCGGACTTCACAAACGAGGAACGGGCCAAGGCGATGGAAGCAATCTGCGACATCGCATTGAGGGAGAACTTGTTGGATTTGCTGGACGAACGTTCCATGATGCTTATTAATGAGCTTCCAGACCGTCCGGAAGGATACTATTACCGTGCAAAGTACCAGTATGCCAGACAGAACTATCATAAGGTAGTCAAGGCGCTGGAACAGGTGATGAAGCTGAATACGCATGTCCGTCCGACCCACATGTGGATCAACTCCGAGATATATGACCGTCACCAGCAGCTGGAAATGCTGAAGGAAGCCCAGCTGAAGGCCGAATACAGCAACATGACTCCGATAGCCCCTTGCATAGAGGATGCGTCGGTCGCCATGCAGAACGGTCAGTATGTCGGTCGTATGAACGGTGCCTTCGGTGACGTCGGCATGCCGATGTACCAGTATAGCAACTAGGAGTTCCTATGGCGTCAACATCTGACAAAGAGGCGGTCGCAAGCTCACACCCTTTAGGGTGTGGGTAAGACCCGCCAATTGTGAATGTAAGAAATAAATTACATAACAAGACTACTAAATCATATTATATTTGAGTTGGATAGTTATAAACTTTAAGCGAAGTCAATAATTTAAATATGGAACTTGTAAGAAGCGAAGATACGAAGGCCAAGATACGGGCGAGCATGTCCGCAACGAAGGCCAGACGGCAGACGCAAGTCTGTCGAGTATTCGAGCTTAAAGTTTCCATCAGG
>Ga0265299_10000238_pt1 | contig 72622 bp, 139 predicted proteins | sample AusTroGonzalo_MG_4_FD_193485 | JGI IMG/M metagenome (GOLD analysis project Ga0265299, IMG submission 193485) | Bovine rumen microbial communities from tropical cattle in Woodstock, Queensland, Australia - Gonzalo_02 | ecosystem: Host-associated > Mammals > Digestive system > Stomach > Rumen ... | reverse complement strand
TCTTTCGATTTTTCACGGTCAAAAAGATATACCAATACATCTTGCCCAGTTTTAAAGTCAATGCTTGGATAAATGTCAAGCGGCAAACACTAATTCTTAATATATTTACACGCTTGTAAACTATTTAGAATTCTTACACACTTTGATGGATCGTATGTTTTTCCAGTTACTTCACTTGTGATTAAATCTTTCATGTCTCACACTCCTTGATATATATTCCTTTTAATCCTAAAACGTAAAAAATGGGGATACCCAAATAGTGAGAGTATCCCCATAACTTTTTAAATCAACCTTTCGGTATATGTCTCTTATAATCACTTCACTATTCAATATTATTCATATAAATCTAACATTGTATCATCTATTTCTAAACAATCTGCATCATACGAATTCATGTAAGCATAAACATCAAAATACTCATAATTACCAAGTTCACAGCGTTTAGCGTTGACGTATTCTTCAAGCTATTCTGGAGTATTATTATGTGTTCCATAAACTTTATGGAATGAATCATATGAACCAGTATGATGATTTTTACATATTGTACAACCGCAATCTACTCTAAATCTATCATCTGGAAATATTGCAAATGGGAAAATATGATGCACTTCTAAATTATTCTTTGCCCCACAAATAATACAACTATGGTTATCTTTGTTTAAAACAGATTCACGATATTCTTTATAATTAATAGAACTTCGTATTCTATTATTTTCTGGCGTAACTCCACCCTTCCAAGATGGATTATTTTTACCAGAATAATGAATAGCACGATTTCCACAAGTAAATGTATGACCAATTTTAAGATGATTTGCCTTCACTGAAATTTTATTTCCACATGAACACTAACAAATCCAATATGAATGATAGTTATCTGTATTATTCGTTTTATATTCATCAAGACTTAAAACGGTTAATTCTCCAAAAGTTTGCCCAGTTAAATTTTCTCTTCGTGATGCCTTATCTTTATATTTGCCATATTCTTCTGAAGTAGTTAACCCTAAAATCTATTTTAATTCGCTTTCTTCTGTATTTGTTAAAAAATAATATCTATTTTTTGTTCTATATGCTACATCTGAAGGCGCTTTATTATTTAAATCATAATTCCATCTATCTAATAAATCGTGCCTATTATTTCTTAAACACCATTCTTCAAATGTCATTTTACAACTATATCTATTGCCCACAATCAGTTCTCCTTTCTGATTTTCTCCTATATAATTTTTACAAACACGGAATGGGAGATTAGGAGACCATCTCCCAATATTAGGTTAATTACTCCTAATATTTCCGTGTTGGTATAGCAGCCCCACTCAGATTCGAACTGAGATTACCCTCTTCAAAGGAGTACGGTTTTAGAGACCGGTGCATTCACCATTATGCTATGGGGCATCATAAAAGACCGCCAAAAGACGGTCTTAAAAATCATTTCTTAAAACTATTCTTCTTGTATCCGTTGAACTGCTTCTTTTCTTGTTTCGGCTCTTCCGGCTTTTCTTCAACCTTTTTTTCAGCCGCTTTAGCCTTCGGTTCTTCAACAACATCAATCTTTGGCTCTTCAACCTTTGGCTCTTCCTTTGCGGCATCTGCACCATCAGCAAGAATAGCAGTTACAAATTCATCAAGACCATCACGGAGTTTATCGCGATAAGAAAGGTCGCACTTCTTCAAAATTTCAGCGCATTGAGCAGGAGTTTTAATACCAGTTCTGTATTCCATTACGGTATTAAAAATAGTGTGACAATTATTATCATGAAAACTTTCCATCCAACGTGGCATATTCTTAAAGCGGTCACAACTGCCGCAATATTCATATTTTGCGCCACATACAATGCAATGTTTATCAAATCTACTCTTTGACATAATTATTCCTCCTATTTATACATTTAATTAGTTTCCTCTAAACAATAAGAGGAATTATATATAAAAGGTTTATACCTATTGTTTTCGAATTTAAAAAGAGGAGTGAACAAAAAGTTCACCCCTCATAGATTATCAACTCAATAATTAAGCTTCTTCCTCTTCATCGTCCTCAAGGACATAGATGGAATAAAGCTCATTATCGCTAGAGCAATAGTTGACCTGAAGGTCGCCAGACAGATCAATCGTACCATCAGTGGTAAAGCTAATGCTTACCTCTGGAGACGGCTGGAACGACGGAATGTCGATATAAGCCGCACGAAGCTGAGAAGCATCACAAGGATCTACGATGAGAACCTTAAGGATAAGTCTGATGGTATCTGGGAATTTCTCTGCGCTATTCTTAACAGCAACGCCAGAAGTAGCAGTTCTGTTATAACGAACGATTACACGATCAACGTCGGTGCTAGGAGCTTCTGCCGGAGCAGTAAACGTAGTAACGCCAGAAGCAGTAGCAATCGTATAAGCGTTAGCAGCAACAGTATCTCCAAGAGTACCATTGTTGTACAGATAGTTAACCTTTGCGGAACCATCAACATAACCCGGAAGTGTAGCAGTTGCATTAGCTGCAATCTTTACAATCTTCAGACCAGGAACAGCACTGAAGTAAGAAGCATCTGCACCAACAGAAGCATCCTTCTTCGTAGTACCACTCATCTGAGCCATAACATTAAGATTCAGCATTGCGTTCGTAGCCGTAAAGGTACCAGTCTTTCCTCTCCAGAAACGCTTAATTAACGTGCCGTTCTTGTCAACGGCATCAGTAGATTCGGCGGAAACTTCAAGAGTAGCCTCAGACAGCTAAGTAAGAGTTCCAATAGGTTCTCCACTAGTAGTTTCCATATACGCCATTTGGATCCTATCCACGATCATGTCATCAATTTTAAAGGCCATGATATTTTCTCCTTTCATTTAATTATTATCGAATAAAAAAGTATAAATTACTTCAAATTATCCATTATGTTTCAAAGACCTCATCCAGTTATATGCATCTGGCTAAATCTTTGAACTATCAACGAAACCGCCCATCATACCATGTAGCATAGCAGTAGACGATTCGTAAACTTGAAGACGTTGTACACTATCCATAAACTAGCAAATTCCAACGTCCTTCAATTCCTAAAGCTTATATTTAAATCCTGGATGATTAACGCAAGCAGAAACAAGCGATAATAATCCGGATTCATTATCATTACTCTATTTTAATCGATTCGCTAAATTAATTCTCTCTTCGTCAATAATAGACTCTTTGGTATTTTTACCTTTAACCCTTTCGACTTTTGGAAAAATATTAAACATCGTCCGCAGATAATCTGAGATAGTAGAGTAATCCTCTTCACTTAATTCGATATCTGCATTCTTGTTATATAGAGTTGGTATTGAGATATGTACTTCTTCGCCATCTTCGTTTGTTTCAATTTTTGTCTTTATATACGGTTCAAAGTCAGCAAAATTGATATCACCAAACAAAATACGAGAAGTATCCATTTTAACATTTTTAACAAGCATCATAAATAAATCATAAGAACTAATCTTATTCCAATCGATACCACTGTCCCATAACTGCAATCGATAAGTTGTTGGATTGCTTATAAAGGCATATAGCGTCCCATAAAAATCACCTTCGCCAACCTCAAGAATTTCTCCAACAGTTGGCTAATGAATTATTATGCCATCGCCAACTTCGAATGGTTCGCCAAAATACATTTTAAGCTAGTCAAATGTATGTGTTACTGGTTCAAAATTATTCCTTGAAACGGATTGTCCAGCAACTTGCATCTTGTTACTTTCGGTTTTCATAATCAACCACCTATCTTATTTACTACTTTCGTAGATTGTGCAAGATCGGATTTCACAAGATTATTTGGCATTTCACCTTCAAACGTTAACGTTCTTGTGGCATAATCGGTATCTGTGACGCTAGGTAAATCAGAAACAAGATGGACTTGTTTTCCAAAAAGGTTAGTCCAATTGAAGTCATTAATTATCAGAGAGGAAATTAAATCGTGACGAGCGATACCAGTATTCTTCTCAATATTATTTTTCTCATCGCATAATACATAGAAAATAACCTATCCTATCTTTAGGACTTTATTATATCTATGTTCTTCCCTAGTCTATATTTCATAACAAATATAGTTCTGGCAATTATGCTGCGTTGGATGCACTAAATAATACGGAAGAATATTTACCCCAAGATAATCACTTGGGTCAGCTTCAGAATCTTCAAGTTCTTTATTATTTAGAAGATAAATAATCATAGGGTTATCTATCAACTTTTTTTTAATTATTTCCTTAAAACGTATATTATCACTGTCGTTTAACGTTTTAAGACTTCGGAGGTAATTTAACTGTTCAGATGTCAACTCCATATTTTACCTCCTTCCATTAAAGCGGTAATATTTCAACGTCAAGATAAGCCTTTGCCGACCCAGACGTAAAACCGACTTTAAGTATTTTATTTATATACTCATCACCACCGTTGAATTTAACCTTAACTTTATCATCCGATACGGATGTTATAGTTAATAAATTAGATGCGTCTGTATCATCAATCGTAAAATCCCACGACCCAGATTGATATCCAATAGATTCACCATCTGCGTCATAGAACGAAACAGTCAATGTCTTTGAAGAACCACCGACCTTAATTTGCGATTTGCCAGAGCATGTAATAACGACAGTTTGAACCAATGATAGGTCATCATCATAATCTACTTCCAATGGTTGAATAGCAGAAGAGTAGTAGTCTGCCCACTGACCGACAATGTTCCCAAAACTATCTCGTTCGATGTAGTCTTTATGCTAATCAAACGTATCTTGGGTTAATGTTACCCTACAGATTCCATTTGGAGAAATACGATTAATTTTTGAAATAAGCCAAGCACGAGGTTCAGAATCAACCTTTGTGTCTATAATCATTCTATGATTATAAAACAGTGTTTCGGTATCTCTATTCATAGGAACAGCAAATTTCTGCTAATCCTCTACGGTGGTGATTTTATAATCAGTCCATAACCCAGAGTTGTAACTGTTCTACGATCTTAACACGCCGGCACATTGATACTTCTTGCCCTTGTGTATCCACTAAAATACCTTGTCGCACTTTAATATCTCAAAAGTTGGAAACTGATTCCCATTCCAGTTTGCCTTATCTACAATTAACCATCGATAATATTTGCCATCTTCCTGCTAAATATCTATATAACACCCAATTGGAAACAATGCGTCATAACAATCTCCAAGTACATTAGCGTAATAATCAAGATTACACTATTGTTCTGGTCTCAATTGAATCCAAAACGTAACTGGGTCTTTATCATATGTCTATTTAGAGTGTCTGATAAATTTAATATCTAATGGTGTTTTTAATACATCGTCTACTGAATGCAAATCATTAAGTTTGAATTTCTCATTAGACTTTAAGTCATGATAATAATCATATATATAAGCAGTTTGTGCCTATATGTCACGCCACCACGTTGCGTCCATTATCATATCAGATTTAGTCTTGTGCGCTCTACCCTAAGTACTATGACTGCCGATTATCTTACTATAATCACTAAAAGAGATAGCCATTAGTCCACCTCCTTTATTTTCATAATCTCAGCGCCAGCGTCCAAAATTAATTTTCGATACGCAAGAAAGTCAAATTCTCCACTATATACCTACCATGCAGATTCGATATAACTCATTGTTTTAACTAATTCTGGTGGTTCAAGTAAAATACTATTGAGACCATTTAACCGAAGCTACACATTTCGGAAAGCCTCATCAACATCTATATTAGGATATTCATCCCGTGTTTTTGGATCAACATAAAGCAACAGAAAAAAGATGGATTTCTAAAGAGAATGTTTGATGGATGCAATTTGATTGGAAGAAAAGTCTCCATATTTCGTTTTCATTATGTTTCATCCGAAATATAGGAATTGTGGAACGTACCCCTATCACGAATCATCTTTCGAAGATCCGCCTATGCTTTATGATACATCTCACGCAATTCTGTCATATGATTTGCCTACGAATAATACTTTTGCTCAGAATTTGAGAAAAACTGTGCCGTGTTTAATACCGAATGATATTGAGGCGACAGCCAATTAATTACCATACCCTAAGCGATTACTTCCTCGGCAAAATCCTAATCATATCCATCATCAATTGAATCTGTCATTTCAAATTCGATCTCTTCAACATCGTCATCAACCGTAATAGAAGAAAATAATCTTCTGATATACGGTTGAGATAATGTTGATTTCATCCATCCAATCATCATTTCCTATGCTAATTTTTCGTCGAATCCAGAAAACTCATAATCTGTAACACGGAGTAAAAACCGTGAAAAGACATTACTGTATTCAGAGGTCATAGGTCACCTCCGTTTAATTAGGTCAACTCAGCCAATAAACTCATGTTTGTTCCGAGAACCTCATCGAGAGCATTAATCTTTTTAACGCTATCAAGAGAGCCATCAGCTACAGAAGAAGCTGCGAGAACCTTTAAAGAATCAAGTGCGGTCTTTGGCAAACATTTAATTTCCTCTAACATTTTATCAATAGGATATCTTAAGATTGCTTCAAGATCCGTAACTGAATAATTTTCTGTATAGAATTTTTTCAATGTCGGAAATTCAGCAATAAAGTCATCATCCTCAATGATAAACGTGGGTCTAAACACGTACCCAGACTTTACTCTTACTGCGGCAGCAAGGTCTGCATACTCAACATCAGCGTAATCACCATAGGTAACCCACTCATATTGCATATGCGTCTTTTGCCCTTCCATGTATAATCCGCCTTGTGTTACAGAGCGACATGGAATACCGTCAGAATCATTAAACACTCTCTTTTGTTTTACTTCTTCTTTTACTTGCTCAACTGCTTCGGTCTTTGCCGTTGCACGAGGTTTGGCTGTAGTTTTTCTTGTAGTTGTAGTTTTTGTAGCCATAATTATTTCTCCTTTTAATCACACAAACAAAAAATATTAAGACTCAATCGTCCACTGACCGAAATATCTTCCCAAAACTGTCGATATCCCATAATTCCTCTGGACTTCATACTTCATGATGTCGTCCCAGCGGCCATGCTCTTCTCCCTTCTCGGTGATCTCATCGATTTCAGTCTCGCCTTCATCAACAAGCTTAATGAATTGATCAGTCTGACTAGCAGGAAGAATCCAAAGTTTGGTATTGTCAATAAGTGGAGTAAGATTAGTCTTACTAGTAAATCTCTGCGGAATCTCCATCAGAAGAGTGCCTTCGTAATCGCCCATGCGACCAGAGTGGGAAACATCTTCCTTAAGAGAAGCAGCTCTCCAGTTGATATCGGAAAGTGCATTCAGAGACTTAAGAGCAGTCTTGGTTCCGAGGATAACAACTTCAGACTCGTTGGCAATTCCAACATTCGAAATAATAGCATCGATACTAGCTTTATTTGCAGCGGAAACTGCACCAGTACCAACGAAGTTGCTTCTGATTCCAGCCGGAATCTGAGTAGCAGCGGTCAGAAGAGCAGCATAGATTTCCTGCTGAATCTTAACGGTGAACGCTTTAGCAATAGCATTGCAAAGAGTTGCCCAGTCTTCACGACCGATCATGTACATATTGATGTCGGCTCCAACTGCTGCGCCGTAACGAGCAGTAGGAATCGTAAAGGTTTCACCCTTTCCAAGCCTCTGAAGGATATAATCATGATGCGACATACCGACTTTAGCAATAGAAAGAATTACTTCATCCTCAGTATAGAATTCATACGCATCGCCAAGAGCGATGTTCCTATAGTCAACAAAGTTGTTGAAGAATTCACTTTCTCTAAATCCATGAGCAATAACAACATCAACGACTTCCTCAATGATATCGAAGAATTCACGCCCATGCTCTCTATAAGCTCGCTTAAGCTCACGCTTAGAGGAATTCTCATTTACGCCAAATACCTTCTGGCAAATAGTGCGAAGCTTCTATTCAGCTTCAGCCTTGGATACAACACGATCTCCATCATAAATCTCATTACCCATTGCAAGGTCATACATAAGATTCTTGACTTCATCATAATTCGTTTCCATTTCATTAAACACGTTCATAACGTGTGCAGAAAAGATAAGTTTTTTAGCCATGTTAATTTACCTCCTTCCCTTAAAATTAAGAAGCAGCCACTTCAAGCTTCTTGCTAGAGACGGAGACTGCGCGGGTCTTAACCGGTTCGCGAGTAGTCGTAAATGCCTCAGCAGATACTTCAAAGATGTCACCAATCGTAAGGACATATGCCTTAACAACCTCTCCAGCCGCATTGTAGAAATTCGAAAGGTCTGCAAGTTCCCTCGGAGATTCATAAGGAATAATTGGGGAATTGTAAACCAGAAGGGCCTCGCTTCCATCGGAAGGAAGTGCGGTGACCTCAACATACCAGTTACCATTTGCTGCCTGATCAACGATCTTTCCAGCAAATCCGGCACCAACAGCAGCCTCTGCATAGTTATCAAAAGAATTCCATGCACCACGGCCGATGATGTTACCATTATCAGCAGCAGTAGTAAGAGTAATATTATAAATATGCGCACCCATACTGCCAGCTAAGACTTTAGACGGGAAGCATACAGCATGCTTCGTCATATTAGGTGTTCCATAAGCCATAACTATTTTTCTCCTTTCGTATAATAAAAAAGAAGACCATTTCGGTCTTCAACTTTTATCGATTTTATTTAATTACTTTTTAAAAAGATTTCCATACCTTCCAGGCTTCTTACCCTTCTGGTTGTCAAGCTTCTTCATGCCAACAGGTTTCTTACCAGAGGCAGTGAAATCAAGTTTATTGTTCTTCGCATATGCAAGCAGAAGATCATCAGCAGCTTTTCTTACCTCATCAACAGTCATGTCAAAATGTTTCTCAACATTTTTAAGTTCTGCGAATTCGGCAGTGTCTGCAACCTGAGAGTATTCATCAGAATTAAGAATTTCCATCTTAAAAGGTTCTGCATCATACTTAGCAACCTTTTCAGAAATGATCGCATAATCTGATTTTATATTATCAAGCTTTGCAATTTCATCACTGGTAAGGTATTGAGCAAACACCTCAACTCTATCACCCTTAAGAGAGTAAATATCTTTCTTAACGGCATAGCTTTGACGGTAATGCTTATTACGCCAGTAATCATGCATGATTACATATTTGTCTTCATCATACGCATCAACATCGTAGAATGTACCATCCACATCACCATAAGTGTTGTTGACAAGATTGCTAAGAGCATTAAGCTTATCAATAAGAGAAACAGAGAATGTCTTTACTTCGCCATCGATTTCAACGGTATAAGTAAGTTCATTATTCTTTTTCTTTCTTGGTGCGGCATCGTCATCTTGATTTGCTCTAACAACATTAAGTGCTTCTTCAGCAGCTTCAAGTTTATCAACAACGGTAGATTCTACCAACGCTTTCTGCGCTGCCGTAAGAGAGTCATAAGCCTGACGAGCGGCGATAATAGCATCCGCATCATCAAGAGTAACGCTATTTGCAGCAGTAAGGGCATTAATAGCATCTGATACAGTAGTTGCGGCGGTTTGATTTGCGGCAGCAGCCTTTGCTTCGCCAAGACTAGCTTCGGCACCTGTCAGCAGAGCAAGAACCTCGGCGCTAACAAGAGCCTTTTGTTCGTCAGTTAATGCATCATACGCAGTTCTTGCGGCAGTAATCTGCTCTTCGTCCGTAGTTGCCACAGTGACAGGAAGTGCATTAATTAACTCAATAACAGCGTCCGCCACATCCTGATCGGAAGGAGTTTCTTCAGCTGGTTCTTCACCATCAAATGCAGTTTTAAACGCATTCTCAAGCTCCTCGTCCGACATGTTTGCGTAATCAAACTCAATATCTTCTGCGGTTTTCCCATATTGTTCCAATAATTTACTAAACACTCGATTTCCTCCTTCCTTAGTTTTTTCTGAGACATCTGTCTCTATATCACTATTAAGCTGATTAATAACAGCCTAAGTAATATCATTAATTAATTCGGTACGGCTATAAGTAATAGAATTATTTTGCGCACTAAAATCGGTGAGCTTGATATTACTTCCAGCCATTCCAGGCTATACATCTTTACCATCTTCTGTCTTTCCTAAAATTGTCACGCCAGAGAAGAAAAAGTCATCAATGTTTAAAACCTTTTCTTTGCTGTCATAAGAAAGTTCACGAACAGACAACTCCACGCTACACGGACATTCTTCTTCTCTTTCGAGAATTTCCACGGCAAGTGGAGCATATTCTTCAAAAACATATCCATTTACAACGCAATACGTTTTTTCTTTATCTTCGTCATATTCTAACTTCGCCCCACAAGACTCTGGAATAATACCAATTGGAATTTCGTCATATACAATATTGTCATCTTCGTCAACATGGAAAGCATGAGTATTAAACTCATGTTTATCATCAACCTCAATAATATTTGCTAATATCGGTCGATTGGAGAAAGATGGAAGAGCAGCCTTCATAGCCTTTTCAGAAATGAAAGACTGATTGTTATTCTTTAAAGTATGACATGCCTACAAGACAACCGGTTGAAGTCCTTCAATGTCTTTGTTGTTTTTTTGGAATTGAACCATGCCTGGAGTTTGAATAACAATATTTTTTAAATCATCGTTGGAACTAAAGTGAATGTTCTGCCCCAACTACTCATAGTAACTATATAAATCATCAAGACTTAATAATCTTTGTTTGCCCATTGGTGTTTACCTCCTTCCAATTCTCCGGCAAGGAGATTATGATAAATTATTCGGCCCAACAGCACTAACACCGTAGGCAACCGGTCGGCCACCATCTGTCTGTGGTGCGCCTATTTTAAACTGCCATGCTTTCCATTTTTGCTCATGACCATTCCTATCTTGTGTTGGATAAATACCACCAGTCAACGACGCAAAATATAACATTGTTACATCTCCAGTTGTCTCATAAGGATCGATGTTAACACAATGCCAAACACCACCGTACTGATGCTAATCATCAGTATGGTTTATCTGATTAACGACAAACCTATTATATATATTTGCATATTTTTTGCCCGTTATACTATTCGTCGTTACGGCTTTTGCAAGCAAGTCCTCCCAAGAGATGCTTGAAATAGTCGATGGTGTTGCGTCATCAAATTCAGGCGGAGTCCCTTGTGACTCTGTACTATGATCAATTTCAAGCACAGTAAATTGAGATTTAGAACTTCCACCAGATAGAGCTTTTGCCATAGCTATATTCATTAAATCCATTCAATCAGCCCCCAATCTCCACCCAGCTATTACTGGAATTCAGCATAAACATTTTGCCTGAATCGATTGAGAAAGCAGTACTACCTTTACCACACTTCAAGTGGGTAACGCTATCACCTTGCGGAACACCATCGGCAGCGACCGTAGGAAGATTATTTTTATCTGTATCCGCATCCATGATATATTGTATCTATCTGGTAGGGCTAAAACGAGCGGTATCATTAATCCAATATGCCATTTTCTCACCTCTCTATATAATAAATCAGTCGATTACAGCAAAGCTGTAACCAACCAATCTATTCACATATGTAAAATATTCGAGTAACTTACATTCTTTAAATTAGAGAATACAAGTTTGTTATTATTTAAAAAAGTCCATTTGCCATCAGACTATTGGACTAACTTGAAACCAATTTTTGTTAATACATCGGCAGTATCCGCAGATGTAGTAATAATGAATTTTTTATTTTCCATTTAATCACCTCATTGATTTCTCATGCGATCTCCACTATCTGATAAATCGCCAGTGTCTTTGGTTGGAGCGCCTTGCCCAACTTCAGACGTATATCCATCTTCGCTAGATTGAGTATATGATGTTTGTAATGGTTTCAAAATCTATGGAATACCAAGCACTTCTTGCATTTGCAACATACTAAGAGTATCTTTCTCTGAGAACCCATTAAAGTTGTTATACGCAAGAGCAGTCGGCAGACCATTCTAAGCAGCAGTAAGTAATTGCTCTTGAAATTCTTTCTGCGTAAATGGAGATACTTTAAAGAATTTTACTTTTGATGGATTATTTAAATTCAAATCCAAAACCATCGCAACCCATCCTTCTAATTGCGGAACAATAGAAGATAGTGCGAAATGCGTATTCGCAATCATTGCGGCACGAAAAGCTTCTGCACTTGTAATTCCAGCACCAGATAAAACTTCTGCACCGCCCATAAGATTAAGTGTTGAAGTCTAGGACTTTAATACCCTATTTGTATCAGAAGCCGTGTCATTATCTGAAAAATCAATTACACCAAGGTCATCTGACCCTGGGATAACAGCAGACGCTATATAATCTGATAATACCGGATCTAACATTTTATAATAATAATCAATAGCTAAATCTGGTGATACTTCAAAATCATCTGGGAGATCACTGCCGGTAATTGGCTTAAGCTTCATGTAAATAAGCTTATAAATAGAACTTTCATCGGCCGCAGCCTATAAATCCGCAAGGTTAAGCAAATCCGTAATCTCTAAAAATGCACCACTCCAAGGTGGAATAATTAATTCATAATCATCCCTGAACTTAAAACACATATTGTGTTCAAGCGGTACCGATTGCCATTTACTTTCTCCACGTTCAAACGCAGCATACATAGAAGTAAATGGTTCTCCCCACATTTCCAAGATATCCTGCCTATTTCTAAACCATGTAACATCAAATGCAAAAGTATAATTACCATAATCGGTAATACTCTCAATCATACAGTAATCTGGATCTGCAGGAATAACAATCATTCCAGTGTCATCAAGCCAGTAGAATCCATAGAATATATCCTCACGGAGTACTGTTGTCATAACTTTCTTCATGTTACGATTTAAAATCATATGCTCCAGAATATCGGCAGTATCATTATATGATTTTAACATTTTGGTTTGATCTGCGCCTTTAACCAAATCTACCCTCGGAATAATTGTCCTAGCTTCTGGCATAAGCATATTGGCATAGAATTCAATTACCCTAAAATAAATGTGTGATCTATAATATAAGTATCTAGACAGATTACGCAGGTTCTTTTCATTGTTTCCTGGATTCTGCAAATATGTAACAATAGTTTCTTTATCAAATGCAGAAATTGTTTTTCTGTTGATTTGCTTTGTAACATCACGCAACTTCCTTATAGATTCTTCGGCAACTGCGTACTTCTATAAGCGCTTTTCATTTTTCTTATACCATTCTCTAAGTTCAGCCACTGTGGGCTATGATGCCGCTTTCGGCACGGTTTGTTTATTCGCCAATGGCGACACCTCCTTTATTTATGTATAGCAACCGAACTAAAGCGTTTCGCTTTACGCACGGGCAACATATCTAATAAATCGGAAGAATTATTTTTGGGGCGTTTTAACATATCTTTGCGCCTTTCCTCAGATAAAGCGTATCCAAGCATACTTGCGCAATAGGCTCTATCATCATGTAATGTTCTTGCCTTTTCTGGCGTAAGATCAAATGAATCTTTACCAGAGTCACGTTTTTTCCGCACCATATTAACAAGTTCTTCCTTTAAAGCATCAATATTAGAAAGAGCCAATTCGTCCTTCCAATCTAATTTTATTGTTTTTGTTTTAACTGATTGTACTTCATTAAGACGTTCTTTTAATTGTCTATCAAATTCTTCTCCAACAACTTTCTGCTTCTTTAATTCTTCTGTAATTCGTTTTGTTTCTCTTTCAATAACTTTCTAATCAACGTCAAAAACAGTAAGATATCCCTTGTGATCATATGAAGCAGTAAAACCAATTTTGTTTTGGTTTAACATTTCAATCAATGCTTCATACATAATAGACTTATATGCAGATGGACTCATAAGATGCACCTTATCCACCGCATTTGGAAATCTCTTGACATACTCAGCAGAAAATTCTTTATCAATTAATCCTCGATGTTGGATGCCAGCATTGTCCACCCAATCTTTCATGAGATAGTCCGCGATATTTACACCAGCACCACCAGATCCGGCATCAATCCAAATACCAATAATATTATCATAAGCATCAGTACCACCATCGTAATTAAGAATCATCTTCTTGATATATTCGACTTGATCTGGGGTTTGCATTGGAGATTTAATTTTCTTACCCACATCAATTAGATTAATGCAATTTACAATTCTAGCTTTCCATTCCTTATTGCCATCTGGGAGCGGAGATTGATAAAACTCTGCAACCAGTACAATAGAATTATCATATTGCCTAGCTGGATCATAAAAGAATCCAAATTTTTTCTCTCCAGTATCATTATAATGAAGCGGCTTGCGTGTCTCTTCATTCCTTGTGATTACGCCACGCTTAACAATCGCATCAGCACCAGCTTCAGTTGTGAACTGACAATAATACTCACGGCGAGCCTTTTCTGGGTTGGTGCGCATTTCAGATTCAACTGTAGAACGAGAGAGTAGTGGTGCAATAATCTCACCGCGAATTGTTGGCTTAAAAGCAACTTCACAATCAATATGGAGAACACAATAGTCTGGGTCGCCCATTATCTAACGTTTTGAAAAATCTCTGTATAACGCATAGAATTTGGTATCAGTACTGGAAGCAGAACTAATATAAAACTTTTGGTTTGGTATATCGGTTGCAAATGTCCTTTGCCTAATAGGATCAATAGATTTGCCAGACGAATCTTTACCAGTTTTCAAACTTTTATTTACGATGGCAAATGCGGAATATACATTCATCATCTCTTCAGACAAAAAACCAGACTCATCAAATACAACGCTTCCACGGAATCCACGCTTACGGTCAATATTACTATTTAATGTAACAGTCTATGAGCCATTATATAATTCGTAGTTAAATCCGTTAGAAGAGTGGCTGAATCCATCTCCAGCAGCATTTTTGATTTTAACTTCATCCTTAAAAATCTTACCAGTAGAACCAGCAAAAGTATCTATATTATCATTTGCTAATTTTTCCAATGTAGTAAATGTTTGCTCTGCCTATGAACCAGAACCGCTTGCAATATAAGCCCAATAATTACAGAACAACATATCTTTTGACATTAGTTCTAAATCTATTACCGTTGATTTACCAAATCCTCGCGTACAGACATTGAGAACATTTGGACAATTCCATGACCGCATAACCATAAGAGACTATGCGTCAAGCAACTCAATATTAAACATGATATCAATAAATCTTACTGGATTACATTGAAAATATTTTTGCATTTCCGAAATCGCAAGCAAAGATTCTATCTTTCTTGTTGATAATGGGTAATCAATTGGTTTTACAAAAATCCCATAATCCTAGTAAAAATCTTTATCATATATATCATTCGGAAGTATCAACTGACTCATCGTCAACAACCCCCTCATCCATTTCAGAAAATGGCGAATACAATTCTTTTAAATCCTATAATTGCATATCTATATTCACACCATTTTCTTCCATATAATCTTTAAGATCTAAATTTTCTCGCAAAAGAATACGGTTAATTTCTTTATACGAATCTCTTTCTTTACGAAGTATTTGATTATCCTCTCGCATTGTTGCAACCATATCAGACCATTCTGATTCATCTAATGCAAGCTATTTCATAATAGACGCATCAGAAATCTCTTGTACCTACTGCATACCACGGCACGTTGCAATATCGAACCCATTTACCTACGATTCACGAAGATTTAAATCTTTAATCTTTTGTAGCTTGCCAGTCCATGTGTTTTCACCTTTAACAGAGTTCTTACTGTTTTTTAACGAAATGCAACTTTGTTCTGCAAGCTTAGTAGCACCTTGCGTAATCTGACTCTTCATTTGTTGTAACGCACGAATTGTGCTTATATTTCTCTCAGCATTTCTCGGATCTGAAGAAAGCTATGCAATCATGTCGTCTATATTATTTAATTGTAAGAAACTACGTACAATACTAATAATAGAAGATACGCGCATCATATCATCATTTCCTTCTTCAGAAGAATCCAAAAACCCAATTAGCTAAGAATATAAAAACGGCTAGTCGGAAAGTTTTTCTTTTTCAAAAGGAAGATATCCAAGAAGCCGAAGAGTGTCATTTTTATTTTTTTCAAACTGTTCAATAATCTCTTGGTCTTTTGGGGTTGCATCATTAGTTAAATCTTCTAGTGATAACATTCCACCAGTATAACCATCGGACTGTTTATATGTATATGTTGCCCAGTTAACCATTTGTATATTCTTTATGTAGCTAGTCCATACATTATTTTTGGTTTTTCCAGAAGCTTGATTTGCTGCCTCTAGAAGAGAAGCTTCCCAAACAGAATCAAGCATTGGCTTATCAAGAAGATAACAAGCCTCATCTACGGTTTCTTTGTTTGGTTGCTGCTATACACCATTGACAGTTGGTATTGCAACATCTGATGCACATTGTTTACAAACTGATGTTATTTCACTAGCTTGCCCTGGTGCAGAAGATACATAAAATTCGCTACGTCTTTTTACCTTGTTGCAACGCTAACAAGTATAATACTGAGAACCAACCCCCAGTCGCTCAAGACATCTAATCTATTGTCTTGAATCCAACATATTAAATGACTCTTCTATTGATTTAATTGTTTTTTCTATTTCCTTTAAAGCGGTGACTTTAGGGTCAACCTTCTTTCTTATTGTCGGCACTTTTCACCGCCTCCTTTTTATCCAAAATCTGACTTCGGATTCGAACCGAAAAATTCCATACAAATCAGAGAATAAAAAAAGAGGCGTAGGTTATACGCCCACGCCTCATAATTATGCTTAAGCCTATTCCATCTGACGGATGCACTTTTGGATAGCCTAGCGTTCTTTCTCATTGCTAGTCTAATCCATCATTTGATGAAGCTATTCAATCATATGATCTTTACCGTCATCGTAATAATATCTATTGTTCCGATAAGAACCCATATTACGGGAATACCTCATACCGCTATTACTATTACCGTCCATATCTCCACCATTGTAATACATCTCGCTTGGGTAATACATAATATGTCCACCATACCCTCTTTGAGAATATCCACCATCATGGCTGTTCATAGTAATTTCATCAATATCTTTAATCGCATCTAACAATTTACCAACGCTTTCGAGGGAACCAGCTGTAAGTTCACCCTAATTTACAACCTTATCCACCTCTTCACAAAGCATCTCTCTAAGTTTACTCATTGATTCCATACTTCCACCCTCCTCATGCTGTGCGTTCCACAATAATATTCGCGTTCATTACATCAATTGCCTAAGTGCTTGTATTTTCAACGGCAATCGTGTAACAGCATCCTCGTGGCACAGAAATATATATGGATTCATAGATATTCCAGTAGTCACCAACGGCAGCTGGCGTTACTATTGCAGAACTCGTTGGTATAACTTCTCCGTCAATTGCAAGAGCAACAGATATTGGATCAGCGGTTCCGCCAGTAGCGATTGCGATATTAGCCCCAAATGAGACCTTATATTTCGCAGAATAGGCTGTCGGGTTGTTGACAATGCCACGTAAGGTGAAGAGTCCAGACCCTTGTCTGTGAACTACGTATCCACGGCGGCAAGGATCTACATCATCAGTAAACAATACATTCTGTCCAGCGGCAACCGTCTGGGCAGCATTTGCTACATACTCGGCCATTAATCACACCCCCTAATCAATAAGCACCACAGCCGCATCCAGTATAGTTGCCACAGCAATTAGGATTCTGCACAACATATGCCGGGATTGGGGTTGGGTTCAGTGACTGACGAAGAATAGCAGTCTGTGCCGCATTGTCTGCAAGAATCTGAGCAGTCTGCCCATTCTGAGACGCAGCGAGATTAGCGAGATTGATTTGTGTCTGAAGACTAGCGTTCTATGCTTTAAGAGCATCTATCTCTTGCTGACACATTTTGTCGAGAATGGCCTACGTGTTAGCTGTGTTAGAAGCAATAACATCTCTGAGAGCGCTATCAAGAGCTGCACGATCTGCACAGTTTTCAGTTGCAACTGTGTACTTGAGATCTGCAATCTGTAATTTATTATCACAGCAAGAACTCTGATTCGTAAGCGCCATATTAGCAATCTGAGATGTGATATTTGCGGTCTAATCGTTCATCGTTTGAAGAATATTCGTCTGAGCATTGCATCTGGACACCTCCGCATTGGCAAATCCATTAGAGACAGCAGCAGTAATACCATTAAGTCCACCCATTACAGCTGCTTGATCGAATCCATCCTACATCCCAATTGGATATCCATAGGCTCCACCGCCATTTCCATATCCATTGCCACCCCATCCAAAGATAGCAAAAAGGAAGAGAACAATAATCCACCAAGATCCGTCATTGCCAAATCCACCCTGGTATCCACCATTACCAGTGACAGCTGCGATATCCGCAGGAGTCATACCTTCGCTCAAAGCCATATCAATTCTCCTTTCAAAAAACTAAACAACAATTACTATATATATAATCCTCGCGAGGAATTATAACGTTATTAATTGTTAAGCATTTTTTGAAATTGCGTTGCAAGAGTCTGCAACTAATTGAACTGGTTTTGCGTCATCTATCCAGAGTTGAGCATATTATATACCTATTGTTTTGGATCGCCCTTGAAAGTTTGTTTAAACTAATTAAACTAATTAACAAGATTCATAAAGTTCCCAAAACGCCCAGGCATAGGCGACATATTCGTTCCAAACATATTAAAAAGAGGGTTAGCCATTTGTGCGTTCCCTCCTTTGTTTATTCTAATTATTCTGTAATTTATTCTCGATCTTTTCTAATCTTGTTTCAATATTCTTAATACGGTCATCTGATTCATCTTTCACATTCTAAACAGATGAATCCTTACGCTCCACCAAGTCGTAAATGACCAACGGTTCCGGAATTCCACTTGCGTTTACAGATTTAACATACAAGACTGGTGCTTCCGAATCCATTAAAAGTATTTTGTTATTTGGAGCTAATGGATAAGCTTTTGCGCCTGCTTCTCCTTGCACCCAAATAATCATAGAATTGTTTTGCTGGCTTTGCTATTGTAATTGTTGATTCGGCTATTGAATCGCCGCAGTATATGCCGGATTATATCCATATCCATACTACGAAAAATTATTTTGTGGGTATCCGTTTTGGTACGTCTCCGGGAATCCACTATTAAAAGCCATGAACAATTACTCCTTTCGCCAATAAAAATCAGGGATCTCCTATCCAGAATCCCAATTGTCATAGTAGTTGCCATCTATAACAGTGACTACATGGCCGCTCTTATAACCGTCAATCCCAAGTATATATGTGCCATCTGGGTGGTCTTTACAAAACTCACTAACCGTGTAGCAATTCGGACAAGAATCTGGAATTAGGTATTTTACAAAACCATTATCCTTTAAATATTCTCTCCATACTCTGTTGGCGGATGGCATATCACTCATCATAAATCCATATATCATTATCTTAATATACGTCTATTCCCATGATAAACCAGTTGCCTTTGAAACGGCGCGGATTACACAATCGCCAACACTTAATCCTTGCGGATTTGGATTATAATTTACATATGCCATATAGTTCACCTCATGCAAAATTTGCACATCTCTACCAGCCAACGATGTGCAAAAATAATAGTTTAACGTCTTGAGCTGGCCTGGACGAATATTATAATTTAAATTCCAAAATACTCTTCGAAAAACGAACTAGCTAAGTTTACGAGGTCTGCAACATTTGAAATAATACTGATTTCTCCGTATCTCATGTTATCCTCGTACCTATTCGAATATTCGTACAAATGATCATTTTTCTGCGGTTTGCCAATTGCAAAAAATCTCGGCTCAAATTTATCAATATACTTATTATTCTTCACATCTTCAATGTATTTTTCTTTACATGGAAGATTATCTTGAATAAATGTATCAGTGCCAGTAGCTAGATATATATCATTTTCTCCTTTGGCTTTTCCAATAACAACCTCATGATCGACCTCGGAGTTACTTAACGTAATAATATACGCATCCCCATAATTATACCTATCTAAATCAACTTGTCCGATATTATAATCATCATCGTTTATCGCATGATATAATAACTGCTTTGCAATTTCTCCATCAGTAATTACTGATACACAATCCAGATTATTTGTTACCATATAATTGTCTAAAGAAAGAAGTAATTCTTTAACGTTCTACGCTATTAGACAATTCTTATTCTTCTTACAATTATTCATAGGCACACCTCTCATTAAAGGACAGAGTTCTTAAGTTCTCCGAGAACCTTAACTTTAACTTTCTTCTTAGCCGGAACATTAATAGCTTCGCCAGTTTGCGGATTTCTCGCAACTCTAGCCGCTACATCTCCAACAGTAAACTTTAAGAACCCAGGAATTGCAACCTCATCACCTTCCGCCATAGCTTCCATAATCGTTTCCTTAATGGCAGCAATATAAGCATCGGTCTCTCTTTGTGTAACAGCAAACTCTTCGGTAGCCCTAACCTTATCAGTAATCACCTTTAAAAAATCATTCTTCTTCATAATATTATCTCCTTTTTTTCCATTTAAATCCTAAATTGTCATTCTAACTCAACTGGATATAAGCCATATAAACTTCCATCTTCTTTTGTAACTAAAACAGTTTGCGACGGTTTCCCAGTTAACCTTTTTGATCTTGTGAATTCATCTCCAGACCCACATAACGATCCACTTTGAATAACTTTAATACCAGAGACATCAGTCATTGCCGGATAATGGTAATGACCAGTCAAAATACAATAAGGAGTTTTCTTCGCCCATAAAACCAACTTCCCTATTGCGGCATCATTAGTAGCAGTGTAGTCGCCATGCTGTATGAAGTATGTCTTTGAACCAACATCAAACATACCAAGCGTATCATCAAATGTATCTGACACGACTGTTACATTACTCTGATGTTTGAGCATAACTTCTACAAACCATGGAATTAAATTATCTAGTCTTTCGCTTAAAAGAGCATCCTCTGCCTTTTTCTCAATACGACTATGATTTCCGCCGACCGAATAAACAGTGACAGAATTAAACCACTGTGAGAGAGTAGATATAAAGTCGGCGATTAGTAAACTTGCGATTTTAATTTGCTCAACAACATCTTCTTTATTTGTCACAGAAACAGTTCTATGAATTGTCCCAGAAATACAATCTCCGAGAATTGCAACATAACAATCAGAACATCCATTTTTAGTTTGAATTTCTTTAATTTCATTCAAATATAGATTAAGCCTATCTCTAGCTATATCTGAATCATACCTACCATCGGAATTATTAAAAACAGTACCAATATGAAGATCTGATAAACAAACCACCATATGTTTGTCTGATTTACTCAGCGGCAAATCTGTTTTACAACTAATAAAATAATTATCTGCGATATTACTAAGAGAATCTTTTAATCTCTCAATGGTTGTTTCAAGTCTTGCTTCTTCTCTGAGCCTTCTATTTAAGTCAAGCCGTTCATCATATAATTTACGCTTTTCTTTTTGTATCTCTTGTTTTTGAAGCGTTAAATCCGATAGATAATCATTTTCTTCATACCCAGAAAAAATCTGTTCATATGCATTTTTAACCAACGCATATTTTTTACGATAAGCCGACTCAGTCCACTCTTCATCCGGATCACGGAGTTGTTTATTCATGACATCCGATAACTCACTCCATGTCATGTCGATAACTCCATCATCCTTTAGTTTCCCAACTCGCCAAATATACGCAAGCTCAGTTTCTTCTGGTTTTTTCTTTAATTCAATATTTACAATAGACATATTATCCCTCATCAGGAAGTTCGATTTTAATTTTAATCGTAAACTCATCAATGTTTTGTGGGAGAGTATCCTTTAATGCTGATACAATATCTCCGCTTTCATCCATGAGTTTGCCGTCTTCAATACGAACGCCTTCCACAGTAATATTTCTACTTCTCGGAGTAACCCTAGAAGCTGAGTCTTTAAATTTAATCATATCCTTTTACTCCTCGTATATTAAAAAATTTCATCTAAGTCACAATCGACACCAATGATTTTATTAACAACCCCAAGGTCTTTTGCCTTGTTTACGTCCATCCAATATTCTTGTTCATAGATACTGTCGTAAAACTCCGATGACATTGTAGTTCTGGATAAAATATATTCTTTCGTCCGTTCCTCCATTGAATCGAAGAATTCAACTGTCTGCTTAAATTTTGAACGAGAGTTTTCCATTGCAAGATCTCCTTCGTGCTGAAGGAAGACGCTAGTTCTAAATGCAATACGTTCTTCGCAAGCAAGATAAACAAGATATGCAGCAGATGCAACAAGATCAAGGGCAACGCCTATAACCGGAGTTTTGCTTTGCATGATTACATCGGCCATAATGTTGCCATTAAAGCTATTCCCACCTGGAGAAGTAATTAAAAATGTAATCTTCTTTCGTTTCTCAACTGGAATATGTAAATCTTCCTTGTTCCACTTTAAGATATACATTACATAATCTTCAATTACAGCATCATTAATCTCGGTGTTTAAAACAAGAATCCTTTCATCGAGATATTCTCTATAGAGTTTGTCCCATGCAGAACTATTGACTTCGTCTTCAAGTGTAAGCAGTGGCGAAAAATCAGCCATATACAATCACTCCTTTTCTTTTTTCTTTTTACGCGACCTCTCATCGGCGATATCATTTAGCACCGTATTAAAATCATTTTCAAATTTATCGTCTTTCTTAAATACAAATACCGTTCGTTTTGCGTCATTCTTATCCGCTTTGATATCAATAATCTGGTTTCCCATCTTTAACAGATGCCGCGTAATGAGCGGTGAAAATACGAGTTTAGAATTTGTTGTTTCAATCATACCTTTTTCTCCTATCACATTTAATTATAAACTATTGAAATTGCCGCTCGTCTGTGCTTATTGAGCAGCTGCATGGTATCTCGTGACTATGTCACGTAGTATCTCTTACCGCGAGAATTCTTTGTAGCCGAACTGATATGAATATCATTATCTCTACCGTGAGAGCGCAGATATTCGGCCTCTTCTCTTGTGATTTTCAACAATACTTTCACTTCCTTTATTTATATTTAAATGCCGATCTACGAAGCCGACCGGCAGGCTATTAACGTTTTTGGCCAGACGTTTCATCTACACTACGTCCAAAGATATTTTTCACATCTAAAAATCATGATTCCGTATTTATTAACCGCATTGGCAATAGCGGTGAAGTGTACTTCGCAGCAAATCCTGTGGCTGCTTTTCTCCCCTTCATATAAGGGATTTTTCATAACACCGTTTTAACCGTTATTTTTATTATGTTAAAAAGGTATCAATGATTAGGAGGTGAAGTAAATTTTCATACACTTTTTTTGAAATTTGCCAAAAACTTTTCCTTGTCAACCCTATAAAGTAAGTTAAAGGTGCGTGTTATATATTTCGTTGCTTCATTATATTGCGCATCTGTGCGAACAGAACCAACAATACCAAGGCATGTTTCAATTAAACGATTCATTGTCGGTAGTGATATTTTCATCTTGCCTATCTGTTCAAGTAGTTCGTCTGTCTTTTCTAAAACATCGACAAGATTACTTTCATCGTCTTCAATATAAATCATTTTATTTTTAACGAAGCCATCGTATTCTTCAATCAGTTTGCGAATCTTCGACATTTGCCTATTATTCGCCTTGCCGGGAATTTTGATGAAAAACTCACGAGTCTCAATTACCTTGTCTTTGGTAGCTCCTTGTATTTTATCGAGCCAAGTCTGTAGATAATTCATTGGACAAATTATTTTTTTGTCTATACGTTTTTCTACTTTTCGCTTATCTTTTTTAATTTCATCATAAGGTCGCTCAACGCCATTCTTTGTCATTGAAATTTTATGTGTATACCTCATGAAAAGAGGATAGTCTTTCTTCCGCTTCATACAGTCCATATCACGAATTCTGGCTATCTCGTCATTTGGATCAACTGCGTACTGCCTTTTTATTCCATCAATCGCACACTGAGCGAGTACTGCTAGTATTACTACGTTGTGATAAAGCTGCTGGTACTCATCATCGAATTCCCCTCTTGCAACCTTTGACCACATATAGCTCTGCGCAAGCTGCGCTGAATCACTAGAACCGCCGATTGCCCTCTGCGCTGTTTGCATAGCCGAATCCATCTTGGCATATTCACGTATGTCGTTAGTATAAGTCTTTCCACTTTCCGGTATATCATTAACAACCGTAGGATAGTCACGGTAAGAAATCTTAGCCGCTTCAACCATTTGCGGTTGGTTGGTTACGAAGTTAAAGTCTGAGTCGAAATCCTCGCCGTTCATTCTGGCCTGGATATCTGTCTCAATGCAGTTTACTGCCATTATGTTCTTGCTAAATCTGAAATACTTCTGCATCAGTTCGTGCTTAACGTTGTGAAAGTACCCCAGATTATTTGAACTATTGTGCGGATTTCTAATCCCACATAAGTATTCGCCCTCTTTAAACATTGGGGCGTAGCATTGTATTGTGCCGTCTTCACGCTTTAATGTTGGGTCTGTCTTCCAATCTTCGCCAACACAATAGAGCAGTAGTGCATATGGATTTCCACATACAGTGAGATTGTCTCCTGGGGCAACTATCTTGCCCTTCCGTAGCCGAAATACATATTGACTAATAATCTTACTCTTATCAACTTTCCAAAGCCTACTATTTGCAAACTCTGGATTATATCTGTATAGGTCGGCCAACATCTCATAGTGATTGACAACCGTTGCGTTTTTCCGCAAATACTGCTCAAACACATCGTTGTCGTTTTTCATTCGTTCAACATAATCAATTGATGTTTTAGCCAAAACACCAATATCTTGTTCTGAACATGGTAAAGTATTCAACATCTGGTAGCTGAGCTGTTGTACGTCGCCCTGGTACGAGAGCTTGCTTGGATGATCCGTCTTTACGCAACCCCAATAACATCCGTCTTCACGGACTTTGTTACGCCAATAATCATAAGCCGTCGCCGCAGTACCGCCCATTAAGTCTTTAAATTTTAGGAACTTAATAGCGTTATTAGTTGTAATCATCTTAATGTTTTTCGCCAAATGCTGGTTTCCAAACATATCTGTGATTACCCAAGAATCATAATCAATACCGTGTTCCATTGCATAATCACGCAGAAACTTCTGGATATAAGTTCGAAAGGCGCAAGCTTTAAAGAAATGATTTCTCAGCAATACCATTCCATTACACCAATTCGGCATTACATCTGATTCTATGAGCGCCATCCCATCCCATAGGGTATTCTTAACATCGGTTTCTTCTCTGGCAACAACGCACTTCTTCTTTTTACAAGGAACTCTTTTGTAAACAGTCTTATATATTGGTTCACCGTGTATATCTACACGACATTTCGCCATTGCAGTTTTACGGTTTTTTTCGGTCTTTTCTTCATCAATGATTCGCTCCATTGCATCGTATTCTTCGGCGCGAACAATCTCGGCAATTGTGCGAAAGAAGCTATCCTGATCTTCCAATATCAGAACATCGTCAATATCCATATGGAGTCTGTCCTCGATAGTGGAAGTCGTTAGCGGAGCATACGCCGATATCTCAACAATCTTGGCGTTTTCGTGGGGCATTAATTTTCCAAGTCCCATGGTCAGCCAATCATATGCTTCCTCGTAAAGCTTTTCATTGATAAAGTTGCAAAGACCAACCTTAGCCTTTGAAGCATTGCGGTACAACATTCTGTAGCGGATAGTGGTGGAAGTAACTTCGCCGGTCTTTCGATTTACGTGTTTATACTCAATTGGAACACCATTGACATAGAATTCCTCACGAATTTCGTCTTTGGACTTTTTGGAGTACTTCCACCTATTTTCCGCCGTTTTATCAATTAGATACTGAATCCGCTGCTTTTCCTCATCTGTTTCGGCTTTTGTATACATCTCAGAAAGGTGTGCCTGTTCTTCCTCATATGATCTGGAACCAAATCCAAAGTCGATACAAATGAGGTCGCGCGTGGATTCGTCTTTATACATCTATAACCCGCCCCGTTCAACCATATGGTAGTAGAAGAGCGACTTGTTAAACATAGCGTCTGTGTAATCATATCTTTCACGAACGCCTAAGTTATAACCATATAAAGCGCCAGCCTTATAGTTTCTAATCTTTAATCCATACTCCCCCAATAGTTACACCTCTTCTGAATTTAATTATCATCACTGTAAATCACTCCGCGAATCATCGCCCTAATGAACCGCATTGTCGTATCAGACATCGGATGCATATATATGTACCGACTACCAACATCTTCAAGCATAGTAACAAGTTCTGAATCTAGGCTATCCCCCTTCCACTGATTACATCTTTCACATAAACATCTGTAATTCGAAAGGTCATCTAGTCCACCACGATTCAATGGTACAATGTGATCAACTGTAAAATTATCAATGTCTAACCGTTTGCCGCAAATCTGACACACGCCTTTATCTTTTTCATATACCGCATGTCTCAGAAGTTTAGGCATTCTCTGTCGCTGCGTTTTCTTCGGCGCTTCCGCATGAATCTTCTCAAGAGTGGATTTTTGCAGCTTCCTATTACCGTACATATCTACCGGCTCATAATCGCTATTGACTATAATCGGCTCCCCTAATTCTATAATTAGTTCGCCCTTGGAGCGAATATAACCATCAGCATCGGCCGCAGTTTTAAATATCCGAGCCTTATTAGCCTGTTTTACAATAGTGTCATTATCGCCAACAAATTTAGACGCATTTGTAATTACATAGTTTTTGTGTGAATTAGAAGAATAATACTTCTGCACACAATACTCTGGATATTTTGCAGCAATCACTTTCAAAGTGCTATCAGCGTTTTCTGCCCTAAAACGTTTTGCCTGTGTTACTGGGCCGCCGACAATAAACTCGGAAGAATTTGACGAAGCAACATACTTATCACCATTTGTAATATAATATTTTGCCATATCATTTTCCCTCCGCAATCTGCTTTAAAACATCGAAATACTTATCTTCTGTAGTGATATAATATGCTTTTTTGCAGTTTGCGTATCCACGGCTTAATGCATATGCCTTTGCTTCAGCCTTTAGGTTTGCCCCAGTTCTACGTTCAATCTCTTTGTAGACTTCCAGCGCCGCACGATTATAAAACATTCCATTTCTTTTAGCCACCTTCTGAATACACTCCCTTACGAATGGCGGCGTGCTTACAAGCAATACCGATGTTGAGATATTTCTTCTCTTTATGTATAAATTCGGATAATACTTGCGATGAAGTTCACGGAATGCTTCTTCCATACAAGCTCTCAGTTCGGCAGATTCGGAACACATATTAATCTTCGCAGACTTTGGATGAGTCTTTAGATATTCCTGGTACATCCCCTTAAGATCCGTGCCATTTTTCTGTGCAATCGCATATGCTTCGATGAATGACTGTTTCTCGGACTTGCCGGATTTCCTGGATATAATCCGAGCTGAATCCCATGCTTTACGCAGCCACTCCTTCGATTCATCAGACATCTTAACGTATGTCTTCTGCTCTGGCTTTTGAACAATGGCCTCAGCCGGTTTCGCAGCCAATAAAGAAATTGTATTCTCGAATTTTGCATCACGTTCGCTGATAATATTTGCAAGAGTTTCAATTCTCTTGTCAAGTTCGACTCTGTAACTTTTAAGGCTATCAATAAAGAATGTGAAATACATTGCGATTTCTTCACGGGTGATATTGTCTGTTACATTGTAGCCCTTGTTGACGTAGTATCCTTTCTTGCGAATTGCTGGCAGAACATCAGAGGTTACCCAGTGTTTAAACTTCTTTGCTGCCGGAAGTTTCGACGAAAGGATAAGAGAGTACAAGCCAGATTCATTAATGACCTGCATTTGCTGTCTTCCGCCGGGGGTGTCCATTTCGTTCACCCCTATATCTTCTGGGTCTACGTGATCTCTTACGGCTTTCTGTGGGTTAGTGTACCCAAGAATCTCGGCTACATCTTTCCCGGCAAAAAATGGGATGTCGTTAATCATGACGGTGCGGATTGATCCGAGCTCATCGTTCTTGAATACTTCGACGGAATTCGCCGCTGCTTTAACATTAGTTGCGTTCATAAATAATACCTCGCTTTCTTTAAGTTGTCTCGGTTAAGAGATATTTAATTTACTTCATTGTAAGAATAGCATAGTAAAACCGGTTTGTCAATACCAATGTTTAATTTACATCATAATCAAATTTGAAATAAATCCAGAATTCTGGAAGGACATCTCTCTCTATATATACTATACATACATATATATATATATATATATAATATATATAGTAGTTAATACTATATATTAATAGTTATACTATATTGTAATTAGCATATATAAGTATTGTAATTAATACTATATATCTATAGTTATACTATATAGTAATTAAAATATAATATATAGTAATTAATACTATATAGTAATAGTTATACAATATAATAATTAAGACATATTAGTAATAGTAATTAATACTATATAGTTTAATTATACTATATTGTTTATTTATATATATCATTACAAGAAAACATATAATATATTCGTTACACTCATATATTATATATTTTCTTGTACAAATCTATTTGGATCAACTTATCCAGATTAGCAATTACGCTTATTGTTAGATTCTTTCATTGGCGACCAAGGTGGAAAATGATGCCATGTTGCTAAATGTCTAATTGCGACGATTATTTGTAGATTGTGGATAACTATGTGGATAACTCTGGTATAATTGTGGATAACTATGTGGATAACTTTAGTGTGTGATTTTGGTGATATCGGTATATTTACATCGTTTTAAGTGTTGGTTTTATTGAATTTGATATGCGACAAATTTGCGAGTTTTCCCATAAAGTGGATAACTCTTTTTTATTGTGCATTAAAAGTAATTAAATATTGAGCGGCGATGATGTTGATAAGTTGTGGATAACTGTTTTGCGGCAAAATTGGCAGTGCTACGGATCCGGTAGAATATGGCTGAAATGAAAAATTGTGGCGATATGGGATATTGCGACGAAATTGTGAGATGGAGTGGGAAATTGCTAGGTTTTAAAGGGGTTGTGGAAAGGCAAAAATTGCGGTGAGTGTGTGGATTGACCAGCATATGACGAAACTACGCTGATTATCCAGGTTTTGCCAAAAATACCCCCTATTTTTGTCGCAAAATAGTTATTTAACGACAGCCGATTTTCCGCATGGTTGACACGTTTTTCGAAAAATTTGCATTTAATTTTGTATCGGTTATAGTTGGCTCATCAGATGAAGCAAGGGAACACAAACATCTGAGACAACCGATTAAGTTCGGTAGCGTGATTAAGTTCATGCGTTTACTGTCAGTGTTCGATTCATGCACAAGTGGAGTGAGTGCGCAAAGACAATGGGCGTCGGTCTATAACTACGCCTAACAGGGAGAGAATCCGTGGTAAAAGTAGTCTGTGGAAACACGCTACCAGTACGCCATGGCGTCGGTGAGGTTCGTCCGTATCCCTTACACCTCGGACGGAAGAATAACTGTGAGGTTATGACCATATTGTGAAGTGTGCTATACTTCTTCGGCTACAAATCGCCAATGCGCAATAATGGGCGATGCGTTCTCGGTGAGCGTTACGGTCGGAATCTGGTTGCAATGCCAGACTAAATGAAGTCAATACTGGGAAGGCGTCCCCAAGGAATCGGCATTGTGTAAGCCTACCATTGGCGGTTACAAGTCCGCATGAGAAAAGGTGAGTACACAACTTACAATGATTGCGCCCACTGCATGAGTGTGGGAGAAAGAGGTAAAAAATGAGTAAGGCGAAGAAGAATCAGAAGGTGAATCTGGCAACTATGTCTGAGAGTGCAATCGCTCTCCTCTCTGGGTATTCAGTGGCAATCACTGAACTCAAGAAACTCGCTGACGCACACAAGGCGGACTCTGACAAGATTTCCGCCGACATCAAGACTCTGCTCAAAGAGTCTGAAGACGGCAAGAAGACTGGCACTCTGACCGATGACCGTCGCACTGAGATTGAGCAGTTGGTGTACACTCTGAACAACCGCCAGATGGCTCTGGATGTCCAGTTCAAAGAGGACAAGAAGCCGTATGTGAAGGCGAAGAACTCTGCTCTGGCTCTCGTTCCGCAGAACATCTATGACGGCTATGTGGCAGCGTGGGGTAACGGCAATACTGCGCTCTGGAACGTGGACATCGCCGAGTTCCTCAAGGCGACTGGCATCGACATCCACGACAACGTGGTCGGAGTCGCAAACTTTGCGAACGTCATGAGAGTCCGTTGCTCTGGTTCTCGCAATGCATCGAAGTCCGACACCTCTGGCAGACTCCTCGCAGCGAAGGGACAGAGAACCTTTGACGAAACCGTCATGAAGTGCTTCCTCGACTACTGCGTGGTAGAAAAAGGCGTTCTCGACCGTGCAGAGGACGGCACTATCACGAAGCACATCTTCGAGTAAGGTGTGCTTTGGGTATAGGATTGACACACGACGACCAGAATTAAATACGCAGAGTCTGGGACTTTAGGGCGGTTCGATTCCGCCCTTTGCGTTTTGCAGTTGTAGTATAAGCACACGAAAGGATGGCAATAGTATGACGTTTAGACCAGACAAGTGGACAATCTGCACTACAGAAGGGTTCGAGTATGAAGCTATTGGCGAAGAGTGCAGAGGTGCATTCTGGGTTCCAGTGGCGGATATTGTGGACGGTCAGTATATCCAGTGCGATGTTTATGAGATAGTCCATGGAATGGTAGATGACGAGGGCGACATCTATATCAGCATAGCGTATCCGAACGTCGCAGAACTCCGACTTCTGGCGGAAGCTGGGTGGCAGTATGACGGCTATGCATATGCGCACAAAATGGAATAAATGCCGATTTGGGCATAAATTATACACCGCAGAGCGTGCAACTGCGTGAACAATACGCTAATAATCATGGCGAAAAATAGGACAATGGCAGAGAAGAATCGTAGGGCAAAAATGTGGGCGATTCAGGACATGAAGACGATGGAGCAGATTAAGATTATCGCCGGACATTACAAGTCGCATAATGCCGATTTTCAGGCGAATCATAAGCCGTACTCTGTGTACGGTGCAATCAGCAGACCGCACGTTGTGGCTTAATGGGGATGTGGTATGATAGTAGTATCCGGAAGGTATGAGGTAGATAATGGGTTGATTCGGTTATTCACCGACGGCACGATGTACGAGATTGTGTCGCCGAGTAATTGGCGGTGTATCAATGTTGGTCAGATGAGTGCGACCAACTTCATATTCACGCAAGAGATCTATGATAAGTGGGCTGCCAAGTGTACTCGTGAAGGTGTGTTTGAATTAGAGGAGTGATGCGATGCTTAATCTAGGCATGGTTGAATTAGGCTCTCAGATTGATTTTCCAGAGCCGATTGATGACTACATATTCAAGTTCGCCGGCAAGGATTCGTTCACCCAGGAATTGCGTGGTTATGCGCATATGGTTGAGATATTCAGTTCTCTGGATGAAGAGTTGCCGGAAGTCCGTGTGTTCGTGAACTATCACAATGAGGTGACATTGGCAGTGTGCATTAAACTTCTGTGGATGTTTGCGCACAAGATGAGCCACTGTTATCTCTTGTTTGATAATGGGCAAGGAGTACAGTTCAGTTAACACCTAAAGATTATCATCAGACAATCATCATTGGCAAAAACATAGGTGATTACTATCAATACAAGAGGAAGTGACAATAATTAAATATGAGAGGAAGAGTTGTGTCAAACGGTTATATGGGTCGTATGCCTAATGGTGAGTGGCGACTCTTTGCCACAGAAGATGAGTATGTTGAAGCATACATGGAGTATTCAAATAAGTTACTGAAGGAGTACAAGCTGATATGAAGAAGAATCGTTGGAAAGCTGCCGTAGTTGAGTATCTTGCATGGTTCGCCGTGCATATGCTCGTTGTGATGATGCTCCTGGATTTCTTTCTTCGGAGCGGATATTAAACAAAAGGAGTGCAGATGCAGAAGGTATACATCGTCATGATTCATGACAAAAAAGACAGACCGTATGTGTATGCGGTCTATAAAACAAGGAGATTAGCAGAAGATAACTGCAAACGACTTAACCTCTGCTACAGAAACGGAGAACACGCAGACTTTATCTCGGAAGATGTTATTGACGACACAGAAGATTTGATGGACAGAGTGGATAGATTCGTTTGTCCATAAAAGAAAGGAAGGTGGAATATGTTCCAGATTAAACTGTATTCTCAGGCACTTGGCAAAGAGATTGAGATGCCGAATGATAAGCATCTTGGTTTGCTTGAGGCTTGCCACTATGCAGATGTGTATAAGAAGAGCAATCCGCAGGCAACATTCACCGTGTATAACGAGCAGAACGGAGATGTGGAGTACCAGGTGTAAGGCAAACTGGTGCTCACAACAGAATTCAAGAGAGGAGAGAAAATGAAAATCGTTCCGAACAAAGATGGTATACACACGCTTGTATGTCCGAATGGGTACACGTTCACTGGAACGTATAAAGAATGCCAGAATGTCGTAAGCGAACTCTTTCAGAAAGGAAGCCGAAAAGATGAAAGCAGAAAGTAGAGGATTGTGCGAGATTTTTTCTTACGCACTTGATGACCATGCAAACGACAGAAACCTTGTTGGGCAGATAGCCTTATTCTCTCTTGGAATTGATGGAGTCTGCCTGGGATTCAACAAATGCAAACACGGTGGTTATAACATCTTCTGGGGCTTAGATAACGGAGATGAATATATCCGCACATTCTCCGAAACGGAGATTAAAGAAGCACTTTCTGAGTGCAAATTTAAACTCTCGATTGAGGTAACCAAGATTCGTTAACCTAAATTAAATCTGTCTTCCTGCGCAAACTGAACGCCAGTTACATCACGGCGCTTTTTACTTTCGGCATATAGAAGGCAGATTTAACCCAATACAACTTAATAACAGAATCTGCCCATGAACGGAAATTCGTGGACAGTCATGTGCTATTAAGTTTCCATAAGAGAAAGGAGATCAATATGGTAAATGTAACGTATACGGTGGTAAGCGGATGGGAAAAGGATGGCTATATGTGTAGAGTCACATCCGTAAGGGAAGGCAATGTGGAAGACGGAATTTCCCCCATCAGCACATTCTTTTTCGAAGGACAGAATCCATTTCCGTGCTTCAGCATGAGGGGGACGTTCTGTAAGATGAGCGAATGGCTTAACGAAAACGGATGGAATAGGATTCCTGGGACGGTCATCAAGAAGCGAGAGGAACATATTGATGAGTTTGGGAAAACTGTCAATATCACAATCGAAACCAAAAGGGTAACTAAATAGGGGGGTGATGCATTTGCGTGTTAGTTAAAATTGTCGTATGAGTTAAAACTGAATATAGATAAAAATTAAATATACAATACGAACACAAAACCAAAATTAAAGGAGATTAAATCATGAAGAATAATAATATCATCGCACTCGCAAACGTAACTGACGACGCTTTCTACACCGCACTTGGCAAGTTTGTTGCAGAGTACTTCAGCACGAAGAAGGAAACTGCAAGCGAAAATAAGTCTGAGAAGAAGTCTAAGTTAAAGGAGATGGCGCTGACATCTTCTTTCACGGCAGCACCTGCGTACCAGGGGACGGAAACGGATTATGAAATCCTTAATAGGATTGTTGCCGACCATCCGGAAATCCGCATGCGGAGCGAGAACGAGGTATATACGAAGGTTAAGAAGGGTGTTCTCTGCTGCGAGAATGCTTGCCTTTATATGATCCACAAGGCAGATGACGATGGAAAGACGTTCTCTGAAGTTCTGGACATCGCAATCTCTGCACAGATGCATGAGAACGGAAGCGGTCTTACTACTGCTGCACTGATTATGATTTTCCGCATTCTTCTTCTTCATCAGGGCAGAAATCACGCAAAGGTTAAGGAACTTCTGACAGAAATCATGAGCAAGAACACTGTGAATAGCATCACGGTTCTTGCAAAAGCAACCGAAAAATACACGCAGCGAAAGGAATCTGATATGCGTGTGATGTATGTAGAGTCACTTCTTGCAAAGAACGATGGTATTCGTGACCAGTTTGAAAAGGAAGCGAAGGCAAAGGCTGCATAATCCAATTTGTAGTTCCATACTACGTAGGCGACTCGTTTCGTCTACGTAAATGAAACTATAAATAGCAACAGAAAAGGAGCATCATAAATATGAAGAGAATTTTATGTAGCGTTTGTTATGTCATTGATGGGAAATAATAGGAGATGAATTATGAAGAGCAGAGCATATATGGTGGGCGGATATAGAGAGAGATACGCAATGGAACACGGTAAGAAAACCACAAAGAAAGACCATCGTGGTCATGTTCTTTGGGTTTATAAGTACTCAGTTTATGATCCTTATCAAGACGCAAACGGAGCAACTTATGATGCAACTGAAGGTAGATGGGTTAACTGAGAAAAGAGAGGAGATGATGCTAATGACAAGATATCACGACGTAGACCGTGATGTGGTCATAACAGAAGATGAACTTCGTGCAGAATACGAAAACAAAGTTGCAAACGGAGAGACAGAATACGATAGCTTCCCAGTTTACCGTGAAGCTTGTATGACATACAACAATGGAAGCCTTGAGAAGATTGCAGAAGATTGGGAAATCAATCGACTGCGTAGGGAAATCGCCTGGGAGATTGTTGCCGAGACAGAGATAGAACCAAAGAAGGTTTTAGACTGGATGGAAAGCAATGAGGTATTTGGTAATTGGACGGCATGGGAAATCGGTCACCGTCCAGTTGATATTATGGAACTCATCGAAAGCGCACAACAGATGTTATTGTAAAGAAAGGAAAAATTAAATATGAAAATTTTGGTAAGAGTTTATGATGGAGACAAAACATCTTATGTTTGGAAGAAAGTAAAAAGCGAAGAATATCCAATATCACGCACTGGATATCGCACAGAGGATGGCTGTGTACATAGTCAGCAGGAAATTATCAAAATATCCAATGATTATCGCACAAGCAAATACGATTATGTAGTGTGTGAAAACTGTGGAAAAATAATAAAAAGAAGCGAAGTAGAAGAACATTTTGCGGAAAGTGAGAAAAATGCAAATTGTTTAAAATGCGATTGGCTTCGTTTAAAAGAGGTTTCAGAAAATAAAAAGACTAGACTTCTGAAGGATGGGACAGTTGCCGTTACTACAATTTGCGATACTTATTGTACGCAATACAGTTGGCATACAGGAGAAAAGACTTCGGAAATAGATAAAAATCGCAAATGCAAGTTCTACAAATGCAGAAGAGCTGGAGTAAGAGAAATTTATCGTGATTTCTTTTGTGAATATCCAAATCCGTATCAGAACTTTTTAACCGAAAAGGCAATTATTAAGGCAGGGTGGGTGTATATTGGCGCTTTTGGGTTATATAGGTCATATGCATCTGGTAATTTGATTGCGTTTTTTGATTCAAATGGAATCCTAGATCATTATGCGTTTCGTAGAAGAAATAGTCAATTTGATTTTACATATTCAGACAAATATGATAAGTTCTTCGATTATTATGGAGAGTTTGACTGGAGGGGAGCTGCAGAAAAAACTATAAAATCTATGGAAAAGAAAATCAGAAAGCTATATAAAGAAAGTGAGGGAAATTAAAATGAAAGAACTTAAAGAAATGCTTGAATATACTGGAGTCAATGTTGATAGACTTGTTGAAGATTATACAAACACCCTTCATACATATAACCACCCAGAAGCAAGAACAGAAGCATCAATTATCGCACTAAAGGAATGGGCGAGAAAGAAAGAATATCTCATTCGTCTTATAATGAAGATGTCTGAATATAATGGAAATTTCCAGTCGGTTAAAACATTGGAAGTTCCGTTTGAACGTAAATCGAACCAGACATGTGCGGCAATTGATAATATATGGACAATGTTATTTAATAGTGGCATGAAGCTTATGTCCACAAAAAATGATGATGGAGATTCTATAGGAGAAGTTATATGTAAAAAAATGAAAGATGCCCCATCAATTATTAAAATAAACGATTTGCTTTCTTATAGTGAGAAAACCGTAAGCACAGATGAATTTGACAGAATGGGATATAGTTTAAATTCGGTAAAAAATAAGAATAATGCATATAGCCTAATTCACGAATTTACTTATTATACATTATCTCGAATCTCAAGTGAAATGGCAGAAAGATTAAATAAAATTAATCCAAAGATTCAGGCAGCGGAAGGAATGAAGACAACAAGGGCGCTTGGAAAGATAATCAAACTGTACGGTCTTGAAGACAAATCTGCTGGATCTGATTATGGAAGATATTTTATTACGCAGTATTGTGAACTGATGAGAGAAGGTGGTCGCAAAATGGATTACGTTATTTCCGTAAATCCAATCGACTACCTTAAGATGTCAATTGGACCGTGGAGCTCTTGCCATAGCATTAGGTCAAATGGCGGTTGGCAGTCTGGAACAATTTCATATATGCTTGATGGCGTGACAATGATTACATATGCGATTAATCCAGGTTCTGTAACAAAGCCAGATGTAAATACTGGAGAGGTATTTTTGGGCAAAGACAGACCAGAATTGTTTGACAAGATTTTCCGTAATGTCTTCCATTGGGATGAAGAACATCGACTGATTCAGTCTAGGGTTTATCCGCAGGGAAATGAAGGCGCTGCAGATTTGTACTCTGCATTCAGACATGAGGTTCAGAAGAGAATTTCTGAGGCAGAAGGTTGGGATTCAAACAATTGGACGCTTCGCCATAGGAAATTCATGGATTTTACTTGTGCGTCAGAAGGAGCAACCAATTATGCAGACTGGAGCTATTCAAGTTACGGCGGTAATTTGAGTACTCCTGGGCGTTCGTCTGATTCATATAGTAGCGAAACGATGTACATTGGTGCAACGCCATTGTGTGTAAAGTGTGGAAGACCGCACAGAAGAAGCAATCGCTTAACATGTGGCGAATGCTTTTAATGTAAATTAAATAGGAAGGAGATGAGTATATGAAAAAATTTGAGGACATTCTTGGATATTCTCAGTCAAAACTCAAGGACTATCTTTGCAGTTATCTTTGTGGTGTTGGCTACAAGGTCGAAAAAGGAGATGGCTTTGTGTTTGCAAAAGGAAGTGTTCCCGTGCTTCTTATTGCACATATGGATACTTCTAATGGGGTAATTCCAAGTACAATCATCAAGACAGAACTTCAGAACGGATATCAGCTTTCCGCCGACGGAACGTTAATCGGAGGTGATGATCGTTGCGGTGTTTGGATGATTATGAATATCATCAAAAAGGTAAAAGCACACGTTCTGTTTTTGGAAGATGAAGAGATTGGATGTGTTGGAGCAAGAAAGTTTGCAGAGACAGACCATACTAAATATGTTTCTGAGAACATCTCATTCATGATTGAACTTGATCGCCGTGGCAGTAACGATTGCGTATTCTATTCGAATGACAATCGTGATTTTGTGAAGTATATCGAAGAGAAAACTGGGACGAAAGAAGCGTTTGGCAGTATGTCTGATATTAGTATCCTTATGCCAGAGACAAAGGTGGCAGGAGTCAATCTGAGCTGTGGATATTATAAAGAGCATACTACATCTGAGTATATTGTTGTATCCGAAATGGAAAGTATCATGAATAGGGTGATTGATTTCATGACAACGGAAACGGAGTTCCCACGATATCAATACGTCAAAAAGCAGACTTTGTCTTGGGGTAATTATACTTCCTTTAAAGAAGATGAATGGTGGAAAAAGAATTACTCAAAGAATCAGCGTTTTATTGAAAAGAGAGCGCTGAAGTCGCTGAATGAACTTACTCTGTGCGCAGAAATTGATCCTGATTATTGGGGAGATGAATTGTCGGAAATTGAAGTCACTGGTAAGAGTCCTGCTGAGTGTTGGGCAAAGCTTTTCATCGAAAATGAATACATCAGTTTTGAGATGATAAGTGATTACTATTTTCAGTAAATGAAAGGAGTATGAATGAATCGTGTTAAAAAAGAATTTCGCAAAAAGGGGATACGATTAGAGTGTGATTATCCAACTCTTCCGTACTATCTTAAAGGAAAATCATGCTTTGAACCTGGATATATCTTTGTAGATGGAGTAACAGTTGACAGTAAAACAGCAACTGTGAAACGATTTCTTAATATTATTGTTGAGAAATATACGCTTCAGCGAAATGGAGATATAAAAAAAGACTACGAATAAAAGAGAGGAGAATTAAATATGCTGAAACAGAATTGGTTCTACGATAAAAAGTTTGTTATGTTTAATGAGTACTTCGACACCCAATGGTTTTTTGACACTGAAAGTAAAAGCATCTACGTTGTATCGGAACTTGATAATGGCAATATTCAGATTATTGAGCATAACGGTGAAAAAAGGGATGTTGCATATCCAAATTTGTATGAGGAATATGAAATGTTTGTGAGAGAAAATGCAGAAGCGGAAAAGAAATTAATCTGCGATGATCTTTTTGTTGCAAAGGAAACCGTATATACGGATCTCAGAAGTCCTTATGATGATAAGCTGATTTTCAATGAGGAAGGTGGATGGAGATATGAAAGAGATGGACGCATATACCATCTAGCTGAGGGAATGACATTCGGAACCAAAAGCAGAAAAACATACGCAGTTGTATTCGCAATCGACTTTAGTTATCCAACTGAGGGAGATAAGACAAAGGCAGTATGGTGGTCAATGGACGACAATACTCCAAGAGAACTTTTGGACAACTGTAGAGAATATATTAAGTGAGACAAAGCAAATGAGTAAATGGAGAGATATTGAATGGGAGATTGCCATGAATGCAGACGAAAAGCCAATATATTACTGGGTTGAAATGTGGCCTGGAAGTCGTGAAAAATGCGTAAAACTATACAAACCGTCAATTGCAAAACTGCTCAGTAAACGAACTGGAAGGAAAATGACACCAGTCGCAAATTAAGAGAGGAAAAACAAATGGCAAAATGGATTAAGAGATGCGATGAGTTCGCAAAGGTAAGGGAACTGATTAACGAAGAAGATTACAACGGAATCTTAAAGGAGCTGGCTAGTATCTGCGACAAGTATGCAAACGAAGATTGGGATTTTAGCGAGGACTTCGCAAATCTCAAGGAAGACGACATTGACCTTTGGGTTGATGACGATGAGGTAGACGAAGATACAATTGATTGGATTCTCAGTGAATTCTATGACCTTTGCGACGCTGCTAGAGTTTGGTTAGAATTAGGGTGATGACATGATTGATATTTATGATTTCATTGAAACTTGTAAGGAAAATGGATTGTCTACAGATGAAGCAAGACTTGAATATGACAGAGCAGTTGAGGAAGAACGTCAACAGAAGATAGAAGATTATTATAATGATCCGCTTGTTCATGAGGGTTGGCATCAGCAAGATGTCATTGATATGTACAGAAGGGAGCGATAAATGAAAGTAAAAGAAGCAAATGCAGTTTATACTGGCGGTGGAATCTGGATATTTTATGGAGAGACAGACGATGGGAACTTTTTTCTCACAGATGACTACGGAGCAACACAAATATTAAACGCAAATCCGGGCGATGATTTCGAAGAGGCTTGCTTCTATGAATGGCAGCAAGAGCATTTTGTATCAGAACTACATAATGAAGAGCGAATTAAGTTTTGCTATGAGATACTTGATTATCTATTAGCCAACCCAAATCATGACGGTGGGATGACAGAATTTGAGATTGATACATATAGAACATGGTTCTGCATTGAAGCATATTAACTGGGAGGAAATATGGAAAAAGAATTCGTTAAATCATTGGTTGAAGTAATCAAGAATAATAGTCCGATTGAAGCATACGGAGAAGATTACGTTCTTTTCCCTAACGTAACATCTGCTTTCGAATACGGAGAGGGTATTGCAGTTGAGTTTGAGGATGGAACGGAAGTGTTTATCAAAGTAACTAAATGGTAATATAAATTAAAGGAGAACAATATGGATAATATTACAATCAGTGCAACTTGTTCGTGCTGTGGTAAGACAAAAGAGTATGAAATGAACGAAATCGAAACGCAAACGTATCTTGACTATCTCACATATGGTCGAACAATGGGATACTTACAAGATTTGTTTCCAGATGTTCCAACATGGATTAGAAGTGGTGCGATTGATCAGTATAGTGGTGGGTTTTGTATCTGTCCAGAATGTTGCGGTCAGTAATATAAATTAAAGGAGATGCGATTATGAAGAAAATACTTGTTGCTTGCGAAGAGTCTCAGAGAACAACAATGGAACTTAGGGAACATGGTTATGAAGCATACAGTTGTGACATCCAGGATTGCTCTGGTGGTCATCCAGAGTGGCACATCAAGGGAGATGCTTTAAAGTTAATCAACGGTAACTGCTACTTTACAACTTGTGACGGAAAGCGTCATCGCATCTCTGGTAAGTGGGATTTGCTTATTGCTCATCCGCCTTGCACTTATCTTACCAACTGCGGAAACGGTTGGTTTAATGAAAAGAGATACGGAAAATCTGCCGTACAGAGAAAAGCAAACCGTATTGAAGCTGCGGAATTTTTCATGAAGTTTATCAACGCAGATTGCGACAGAATTGCGGTTGAAAATCCAGTTGGATGGATGAACACTGTATACCGCAAGCCAGACCAGATTATTCAGCCTTATCAGTTCGGCGATCCTTATGCTAAGAAGACTTGCTTCTGGACAAAGGGGTTGCCGAATTTAATTCCTACGGAAATTATTCCGATGGAGAAGGTTAATAAAACTCGTGGTCACGGCAACTGGTTTGATTGTCCGAAAGGTGGTGTATCAAGAGCGAAATGGAGAAGCAAAACATTTCCTGGGGTGAGTAGGGCAATCGCAGAGCAGTGGGCAGTGTAATAAAAATTATATAGGAGGAATAATATGTCAAAGTTTATACAGGGTGTGACAAATTACGATGATTGGAGAGACCATGCAAAGGACAACCAGACGTATCTCAAAAGAATGGAAGTTATAAGCGAACTGCTTCCGAAAAAAGATAGTTTGGCTTTGGCAGACGAAATTCGTCTTGCTCAGTGTCTTGCAGTTTCTGCATTAACCGGTAAATTAGAAGATTTTTATGCCGTAAGTACATCTGTGTTGATGAATCCGATTTGCCAAGCGAGAGCAAAGATTGAAGGTTGCATCTGCAAGGACTGCTATGCTGCAGCTGGGTGTGCAAGATTTGCTGGATTATGTCAGTCATTGGAAACGAATTATATGATTCTCAACAACTTCCTTCTTAGCGAAGAAGCGTTGGCAACTGTAGCAATTCCGTCAACGAACGGAAAAGCAAGAGTAGAAGCGCACGGTGACGCAGCATCTTTAATCTGTGCAATTAATCACAGAAGACTTGTTGCAAGTCATAGACATTTGGATTTTGGTCTTTGGACTAAGAACGATGAATTTTATGTTAATGCATTTGATGCAGAAGGCAAGCCGGACAACATGATTTTTATTGTTTCTTCTCCGATGGTAAACGAGATTGCAGAAATATCTGAAAGAGCGAAGAAGTATGTTGACCATGTATTCACAGTTTATGAAAAGGAATATGCAATTGAGCATGGTATCAAGATTAATTGTGGGACATGGAACGCAAATGATCTTGATCATAGATGCAAGTTGTGCATGAAGTGCTATGACAAGCAAAACAAAGATTTTTATATTTCCGAGTTGAAAAAATAAAAATTAAATAACTGTTGCAAATATAGAAAGGAGTGTGGTATTATGGCGATAGGTTACAAGATGTTTAGGGTAAAGAATGGAAAATTGTTCCCACTTTATGTGCTTGCCAACAAAGAAACACCGATGAATGTATGGATTGATGCAGAAGATGGTGAGATGGTTGACGGAAAGGTAAAGTCAAAACTTGGCAAACTAGCCTATCGCCCCGGGTGGCACATTGCAGAGATACCGAATTCTCCGTGGATCGGCAAAAAGACGGAAAGCGGTGAGTTGATTCGTCGTAAGGATTGTATTTGGTGTGAAGTTGAATATCGTACTGACAAAAATTATCAGCCAGAAGCAAGAGAAAATGGTTGGAGATCAGGTCGTTGGTCGTCGTAGCGTGCATATCTTAAACATATCCCATGGGATGGTTACTACAAATTCCGCACGAACACAAATGGTGATATATGGATTATTGCTGGTAATATCAAAGTCAATAGAGTTCTCAGTAACGAAGAAGTAAATAAAATATGTAGGGGAAATGGAATTGTCCCACAAAAAACAGAAAGCGAGGTGGTTGCATGAAGACTTTGCGAGAAGAATTTGCTAATGCTAATAACTCAGTAGTAATGCTAATCTTCGATGTTTGGAAAGAAAAAGGCAGCACAGAACGCACACAAGCACGACTTCCGTACATGCCAATCGAAGAGGTTGTTGAAAAGTATGGAAGCTTCATCTATGACGGTTGGTACACTGAAGGGTGGACAAAATATGGTAGATGGAAAGCAAGTTTGTGGGCAATGGCAGATGAGCAGCATAGAGTTAACCGAGAGTTATATGAAAATTGGCCACAGTTATGGAATGAGACAAATAGGATAGTTAAGCATGAAGACGAAAGCGAGGACTGGTTATGACACAGAGTTCACTTGGTGGGATTTTAGGGAAAGCGTTTCTTCCTGGGCCAAAGATTTATGTAACTGTTTATACGGTCTGCGGATGCGATGACGAAGGCAACGATGTATACGAACCGATTGTATTCGATGGATATTATAGGGACGCTATTGAGTTCTTTAATAATGAAGAGAATCTTCTTTCAATCGATTCTATTATGCGTGGTATGCCGGATGGTTATATCATGGTTGAAGTTGGAAATTACGCAACGGAAGTTTATGATGTCTATGAAATCATGGAAACCATTGAGAATTATATTTAGAGGTAAATATAATGGAAATTAAAACATACAGAAATATCAGAAATAAAAATAAATATATAGATGTTAAGCGAACTAACTGTCGTCATTATATGTGGCGACAAAGATACAGTTACGCAAATGGAATCACAAATTTTTATGGTAGACCAAAAGGTGGATTTGCAAGAATAGGGAAACGGTTCATGGATGTAGTTCTTAACGACGAATATGAGGAGATAAAATCATGAGATATATTACACATTACGAAGAGTATCCGATTTATGAGCCAGCAGAAGGTGGTTATTATTATTCTGGAAATCAAGTAGTCGAGAGTGAGAGATTGAGTAAAAGACAGTGTAAAAGGAATTTAAAAGAGTTGTGGGAAGATGCACAAAAAGAAAATGAATATCTCCCAGAAAGAGAACAGTGGGTTATGTTCAGAGATGGCACCGGAATTCGTAGGTGTAGTCGCTATATAGGAGAAGGTGAAAGTTATATAATTGAACGCAAACTTGGTAGCGAAACAAGAGGTTGGCAACCGTATTGTTAAAAGGAGATAAATAATATGAATGAAATTATTGAAGCAACAGACGTAATTGAATTAGCAAGAGAATTTGAAGTAGATCAATTTGATATCTTGGAAGGATTTGTATGTGAACTATTAAATATTTCTCCAGATAGGTTATATGAAATTTTAGACGGAAAATTTATTGCGGATTGATAAAGGAAGGAAACGATATGATAGAAATGACAGATAGCGGTTTGGACTTGCTTCGCATCGCTATAGTTACACAAGCAGCAAAGGACTATGGTAAGGCACTAAAAAAGAAAAAGAAAAATCCAAAGTATGAATCTTATAACCAAAAGGAAATTGAAGAGTTTTTTGATTCACAATGGTTTGAGTGGTTAGTAGATTGTGATGGCGAATATATTATGAACGAAATTAAACGCATGATTAGAAAGGGAAAATAAAACTATGGCAAAGATTAATGGAGTTGAATTGAAGGCGGTTAAGAGGTTTACAGACCACGAAGGCGCACAGATTGCCCAGGCAAACGTTTATGTTAACGGAAAGAAAGTTGGGTTCTGGTCGCAGGATAGTTGGGGCGGCCCAGACAACTACTATGGAATCGAAGATATCATCACGCAGAAAGCAAAGCTTTTCAAAGATGGATGTCCATCTGACGCAAGGTATTATGATTTCCAGGATGACCCAGATATTTTCATGGATCATCTTATTCACCTTGCAGAAGACGAGAAGGCATTTAAAAAGTATATCAAGGATGGGTTTTCCACACTGCTTATTGTAACAGATGGATATCATTGCTCAATGGTTAGGTTTAAAGACAAACTCACAAAAAGAGATATAGAAACAAGAAGTCCTAAGACCATAGAATCAATGAAGGAGAAGATGTTTAAGAATGTTGTTCCGAAAGTGAAGGTATTTAATTCAATCAAAGACTTCACAGTTATTGTTGATAGAGAGCATCAGGTTCCGGACTTTATGGATGTCGGTTAAAAAGGGGGAAAATTAAATATGAAAAAAATTATTATTAAAGGCAAATGGAACGATTCAATTGAACATGAATGGGAGGGTGATTTAATAACAACACTAAGGCGTATGCAAGAAAAGTGCCTTGAAGATGATAACACGGGATACTTCTTTGATGTAGATAATGCAGATTTGAATTGGGTTAAAACAACATCGCTTCCATTGTTTTATGATAAGTATGGCGAATTGGTTGCACCAACCGATTATACAATCGTTGAAGAAACTAGCATAAAATAATAAAGATTAAAAGGAGACGAGATTTATATGAGTGAACAGAAGAAGCGATTAACAAACAATTTTATATGTAGTATTGTTGACGATTTGGATGATTGGCTTATTGAAAAGGGCATAAGAGTGCCAAACGTAGAACGTGATGAGGAAAACCCAGATAACGAAACAAACTTTTATGGAGAAGATTTTGATTGGTTTATGGAAATGATTCGTGAACATTGTATGGAAAATGGAATCGTCGTTGAAGATAGATGGGATTAATTAATGTGTATAGAGGAGGAATAACATAATGGCAAATTTACATACTTACAATGTAGAATTAACAGCAACATATACTGTAAATGCACAAAACGAAGACGATGCCGTTGAAAAAGCGAGAGTCATTGCAGAATGGGGTGACTTTTATGATTATGTAGAAGAAATTGAATATGATCCAGAGTATGGTGATGAAGAGGAGTGATTATATGCGTTTATGGCACAAGGATTTAATACCGGTTCTTCCAAGGCAACAGCTTCTTGGGCAGTGGCGTGAGTGTTGCTGCATTGCGAAAAGTATTCTGGAAAAAGAAACACCGAATCACATATTAGTCAATCGAGTGATTGATTATCCGGCTACACATTTTAATGCCTATACATTGGCTGTTTATAAAGAGTTAAGGCATCGCAATTATAATGCAGATTGGGACAAATTTAGAGTATACAGAGTAAATAGAAATTTTGCGACAAATATCTCAGATGTATTCCCAGGTTGGCACAATGATCGATACTTAAAGCAGTGCTACTACAACCTGCAAGAGAAATATGATTGTGGTGGTATAACGGAAGAAGAGTGGAATAAAATAGAAGAAAGGATGTGATTAAATGAGATATATTGTTCTTCAGCTTCCTCGCTCAAACGATGCTAAATTTATTGACTATGAGTTTGCAAAGAATCATGGAATCTTGCCAAACAGAGATGAATATGTTTTGGTTTATTCTAGCGAAACATACGGTGAATTCAAGGAAAGCGTTCTTGAATATATCTTTAGCAGATTAAATAATGACCATCCATTTGATTACCATGCTCATAGTCTTTCGGTAAGCGACGTAGTTGGGGTTGAAGTTGGCAAAAGGCAGTGGAAATATTACTATGTAGATGATATTGGTTTTAAAAGAATTTGGGAGGGAAATTAAATGGAAAGCTATACATTTACTATCTCTAAAAATGCATTGATTAATCTTATTGCTGATTATGCAAATTATAAGAAAACCGATAATTATGCTGCCCAGTGGGCAGTAGAAAAATGGATGAGTGTTCTTGGCATTAGTCCATATAGTAATCTTGTAATGGAAATAGTTAACAAAGAGAACTGAAAGGAGTACAGAATGAATAAAGTTAGAAGGGCTGCAATTGAGAAAATAATTGAAAGAATTAAAGATATCGAATCAGAACTTGAAGAAATTCGCGACGAAGAACAGGAATATCTGGATAATATGCCGGAGAATTTACAGTGTTCTGAACGTGCTGAAGTTGCCCAGAATGCGATAGATAATATGGAATATGCATTAGATAATCTTGAAGAAGCAGTTGATAATCTTGAAGAAGCGTGTAGCTAAAGGAGATTAAAATGTTACGTACTTGGAGATTATGGCATGAATGGCAAATTAGATATTATTCAAGTGGCGGATTTATCAAACAGAACTATGTTTGGGCAAAAACAAATGGAGAAGCAATTAGTAGTTTAAGAAATATGGGTATTACAGTTATTGAGATTATTAGTTGCAGAATAGTTAATTAATATAGGAGATATAATATGGATAATACAATTAATGCGATCAGAGAAATTATCAATGAAGCAGCTACAATGAAAAACGCATACTTCTTTACTCCGCATGGAAATGCTGGCGGACGTAGGTATTATGAGAAACAGCATAGTCATGATCAAGTGAAATGGACAGAAGGCGGACACACCTACACGGCAGAATACATTGTAAGTTGTTCTTGTGCCAATGTATATGCATTTGGAAAGTACACAAAGGATGGAAATAAAACTACATTAACATCAATTAAAAACAGTTACAAAAGGCTTATTGAGAAAAATTAAAGAAAGGAATTAAATAATGAAAAAAGGGATTGAATGGGTGTTTGATGATGGTGGTAGAGCAGCGGCTGGTTTTAAAGGAAGAACTGGCGATTGTTGTTGTAGAGCCATTGCAATAGTTACACAGAGACCATACAAAGAAGTTTATGATTTGATTAATGGATATGCTAAAAAAGAACGTAGAGGGAAACGAAAAACTGGTATAAGCAATGCTAGAACCGGTGTTTATCCAGCAACCGCCAAGAAAGTAATGGAACATTATGGATTTACATGGGTTCCAACCATGAAGATTGGAACTGGATGCAAAGTACATCTTGCAGCAGATGAGTTGCCAAAGGGAAGAATTATGTGTAGTCTAAGCAAGCATTACACGGCGGTTATTGATGGTGTTGTGCATGATACTTACAATCCAGATGATCGCGGATATACGATTGACGTTCACGGAAACGATATCACAACGGATAGATGTGTGTATGGTTATTGGTATAAAGCATAATTATAGGAGAATCGATATGATTAACTTGGTTGCGGATAATAGAAATTGGTGTGTGATGTTTTCTATGAAGAATAGCGGAGAAAGGATGCTTTATAAGTTTGAAACCAAAGAACGAGCTTGTGTTGCGGCCAATGACATCATAAGATGCGTTGAAAATGTTTTATGGTGTGGAGTATATCCATATGATAATATTAGAAACCACCCATGCTTGCCGTAAAATGATAAAAAGGAGGATAATAATATGAAATATACTTTTATAACAAAGGAATTTAGAAGAACAATTAAGGCGAATTCAGAAGAAGAAGCGTATGACATTCTAATGGATCGATACACATTAGACGATTTGTTTTATATTACAAAACCGAGAGAAACCTATAAATTTAAAACACCATATGAAATTAGGATGATTGAGGATGCTGCAAATATTCTGGTTAAAAATAGAGATATAAATAAAGACGATGCTATCATTGCGGCTACTTGCTATTTTGATGAATGGATAGATCATTTTTATGACTATGTAATTGATTTATATGACGAAGAAGAATTTGAGCGCAATAATAATAATTAAATATTGACATTACAGCTTGAGAGGTGATACAATTGAAGAAAAGAAAAGATGGAATTATTGTATATTATAGATGTGTGTATTGCGGAAATGAGATGACAGTTCCAAGGCGAAAAAGTAGAAAACGTGGAGATGGACATATTAAAGATTTGTGGTGTCCTTGGTGTAAAGTAGATGCAAAGTTTACGGAAATTGGAATATGGTAAAGGAGAAGATAGATGTTATCTTTTATTGCTTTAGTAGTTCAAGTTGGTGCAATTATTCATGGCGATTTTAGCAATCAGAGAATTAAAAGAGAAAGCAAAGAAAGGGCAATTGAAAATAATAGTAGCACTTACATCGATAGGTTTGGAAAAGAATATGATGTAAATACAGATAGGAAAGTATATCTTGCTTTTGAAAAAGGAAATAAAGTCTTGAAAGATTGTAAGACTAGCGAAGTAGTTAGAAATATTACACTTGAGCAAGGTATGAATCAGTATAAAATTAACAGAGATAAAGCTATCCAAAAAGGAAAAAGATTTTTCCGAGATCCAATTAAGAAGATGTATTGCGAAGTGGCAACCGGAAAGTATTATCGTCAGCATAATAATGTAAACAGAGTCTTTTGCACATGGTATGTAGATGTTGAAGACGACAATCATCGCGTATATGAATATGGTGAAGGGCCATCAGACGAAGAGATTATTTATAGGGATACGCTATATAAAAACTATAAAGAAATAAGCGATAGATATGATGAACTTTATTGTGTTAATGAATTTTCTTTTGATGGTGGAAGAGATAGTGAAGATTATAAGAAATTAGAAGCGGAAAGAAGCAAACTCTTTTGGGAAAAGAAGGCTGCAGAAGAAAAGATGCATGAGCATGATAATGCAATGAGAAGAAAATACACAAAGAATAAGAGGTGATATTGATGAGCGGAAGATTACAGAATGCAAACAAGATAGAAATTAATATTGAAGCAAGATTAAAAGAATATCCGCAGATTTTGACGAATTACTATTATAGTATGACGGATAATACCGCAATGACGAAGAGTGTTTATATCCGTTATATCTCCGATTACTTAGATTTTATTAAAAGTGTCGGCCGTGATATTTGCGCAATTGATACGTATAAAGAAATATCATTAAATGATATGAACCAGTACGTCAATCACATTAGGTATTCCAAGGCTAACGGAGAACTAGTGGAAAATAAAGAGAGTATCCGTCGCGCCAGAATTGCTGCCGTTAAATCGTTTTATGCTTATCTTCTTGATTGTGGAATCATCGAAAAGAACCCATGTGATAGAGTTAAGCTACCGAAATTAACGCAGGACATAAACGTTATTTCAATGACGGAAGAAGAAGTCCGTCATGTAAAGAACACTATAATGCAATCATATAACAAGTGGGCAAAAAGAGACTTGTTAATATTCACACTCGGTTGCAGAACCGGTTTAAGAGTAACTGCATTGTGCGAAATTGATATTAAGGATATTGATTTCAAAAACAGAATGATAACTGTTGTGGAAAAAGGTAACAAAAAGAGGGAAATCTTCATTGGGAAGGATACGATGGAGATGATTAATGAATGGATTAAAGAAAGGGGTGAGATTCCTGGGTGTGATGCATTGTTTATTTCAAACAGATTAAGTAGAATTTCTCAGCGAACAGTTGAGAGAATGATTCTTAAATATACTTCTGATTTAGGGAAACACATTACACCACACAAAATGAGATCAACTTGTGGCACAAATTTGTATGAGAAAACCGGCAATGTTTACCTTGTTGCAGATCAGCTTGGGCATAAGAACATAGCGAACACAATGAGGTACACAAGGATTTCAGAACAGACAAAACGTAACGCAGCAGAAATTCTTGATGCTATATAAAACAACAGAAATTAAACTTGATTACTGTTGTTGATTCTGATATCATAAATTTTAGAAAGGGGGTTTATTATGCTTAAAAGCAGAGAGAAGCTGAACGAAAGAATTCTGTTGCTCATCTCAAGGTTAGAAGAAAGAAGACCTTTATACGACGAACTAAATGAGAAATATAATATTCCAATTAGCTTAACGGCGGATATTTGCACAAACAGAGAAGATATTAGTGGTGTCAATGACTTCATTGCGTTTGCTTTGCTTGATGGTTTAGCTCCGAGCGAAACAAGGAAATATTTCACCGAAGAAGAAATTAAAATATTTTCGCAACAGAAGTTGGCATATGAAGAATTTGAGCCACCACTAATATTTAATGATATGGTGCAAGTTGCGTCCGACCAATGGATAGGAAAGATTTCAGCGCAAGATCTTATGCGATTAAAAGATGCGCAAATTATCAAGTACAATGAAAACACGCAAAGGACTATGCGCCGAATTATCCATGGTGAAAATAGATATTATCGCATCGCTCTCAACAATAAAAGCGTAACGGAAATCAAAGAATCTCTGAGTAATGGTTCATATATTCCGGATGATATCACGTTGAATATGCCAATTGAATCTACGGAATTTACTTTTAGCAACGGCAAGATCACAATTACGGAATTCGATAAGCTTGATATTTTGGATGGGTATCATAGGTATATTGCAATTTCGCGACTAATTACCGAAGATAAGAATTTTGATTATCCAATGGAATTGCGTTTAGTATCATTTTCAGAGGAGAAAGCAAAGCAGTTTATTTACCAGAAAGACCAAAAAACGAAGATGCGCCAGATTGATTCTAATTCTATGAATCAGTATAATCCAGCGAACATCATTGTTAACCAGCTTAACTCTGAACCATCATCGAATATTCAAGGGATGATTAATAGGAATGGTGGTCAAATCAGCTTCATGGAACTTAGCGCAATGATTGATTACTATTGGTTTCGTGAAACTGGTAAGGTATCTAGAAAAGATATACTTTCAACCAAAAAGGAAATTCAGGATAAATTCAATGTTTTAATATCTTCAGATTTAAATTGGGCAGACCACACATTTACCACAAAAGAACTGTCGGCAATAATATATTGTTTTTATTTCTACGATGAAGACTACATTGAATATATTAATAAGCTATTGCCAGTTCTTGATAATATACCATCTGAGTTATTTGGGATGTCGAACGGAAGAGTTAGGCGCAAACTAATTAATGAATTTAAAAATATACTAGGAAAGGGGTGAAATCATGTTTAACGAAGATCGGAAGCGTCGGTATATAGATTTAAAAGAAGCAAACGTAACACTTCCGTATCGATCTTTGGAAAGGCTTTTTACAAGCACGGCAGTGTTTGAAGAGAAATTGAACAAAGACGTATGCGAATGGACGACTACGGAGATAATGGAGTATTATAAATATCTCGATGCTTATTCACTTTCGTCACTCGTTGTCTGCAATTCAAATCTAAGTTTGTATGCCAGTTGGTGTCTAACGGAAACATTAATCCCAGATGCGCAGAATCATTATTTGGAAATTCGTCCAGATATGTTGAGTGCTTGTATCAATAAAGAGTACTTAACCAGAATGATTATTACTCGTGACGAGTTGGTAAATTTAATCGATCAGTTGCCAAATTACACGGATAGGTATATGTTTTTGGCATTCTTCGAAGGGATTTGTGGCCCAGAATATTGCGAAATGGTAAACGCAACCGAAGATGATATTGATGGAAACATGATTCATCTTTGCACTGGAAGAAGTATTGAGATTAGCGATAAGCTAAAAGACGTTGCGCATTTTGCGGCGACTGAACAAGAGTATCAAGCGTATGGATTATCTGGTCGTATATTAAAGTATAGCGATTTGGATCCGCCGAATTTGATTTTTAAAACTGTTGCTCGGCGCGAAATCAAGAGGACAAGTGGCGCAGTGATGCAAGCAGCCGGAAGACGGTTTGATAAAGCGAAGCAGCTGATGGGTATGCCGCAGCGCACAACGGTTAAAAGCATTATTTTATCTGGTAAAATTCATTTTATTAAACAATTAATGAAGGAAGAGAACTTAATAATAGAAGAAGTGATAAGAGTAAAAAAAGATGTGATTAACGAGAAATTTACATCTGAGCAGATTAAAACGCCAGGGGAATTTTTGCGTAGATACAAACAATATTTTGAGTAACTTAAATCTTTATTAATGACCTCATTTGTAATTGACAATCAGTTCGTGAGGTCATAAAATAACAATACAAACAGAACATATGTTCTTTACAAAGGGGGATGAGATATGAGCTACATGGAAATGATGATTTGTAAATTACAGGATGCCCAGGATAATGATGAACTGGTATCGCTTAGTTATTTTGTAAATGGTGGTGGGTTTTGCGTAGATATTACGTTGACTCCAGATGTTATGGTTACTGGAAATTGGATTGAAATAACTGATAAGGGGAGTGAAGACAACACTCGTATCTCATTTAGTTTAGATAAAAATGTCAATTATGACCCAGAATTTGAAGAATATTCAATGGAAATTGGAGATGCTGTTATTGTGCTTTCGGCGTGATGCGGCGATTATAGTAAGTGAAATTAAATATGATATTGACACAAACAAAACTATATGATATGATGACAACGGAGTAGTTTATACACATATTTATATCATACAATAAAATAAATTAAATAAGGAGATAATATTATGCCAAAACCTGGTACAAATAAAGAACGTTGCAAGAGATATGAAGCATCCGGTCATCGTGAGGCGAACAAAGCCCGTAGACAGGAGAGAGCCAGAAAAAGAGCCGAGAGATTTGCGAAGCGCCGTGCCGAAGGAAAGGGATATGAGTATAAACCAAACCCATTTGATCCGGTGAAGCAGCAGCATAAATACACGCAAGAAGCACGAACTAGATCTGAGAAAAACGCAAACCATAATGATGAAATCTCCAACTGGAGAAGCGTTATGAGAAAACTGAATAATGAAATTAACCAGAGGGAAGAAGAGGAAAAGAGGATAGCATTAAAATCAGCAAAGAAGGAGAGCTGATATGTATGATGACTTTTTTATAAAAGAAATTATTTCGTCAATAATTGTAATTATATTTGCAATATTTTATTTCGTTGGTAATGACGGATTAAAGGCTGTGTTGTTTTGTCTGATTGCTGTATATTCGGCGGAAGAATTATCCAACAAAATTTACAAAAGGTGTATGAAGAATGACTGTTAAATTTTTAGTTGTGCTTGCTGTCATGTTGTGGACGGCGTGTTTGTATATGTTTTTTAAAGGAGAGTAAATATGGTTACAAGAGTAATGGGCAAAGTAACAGAAACATACTGGAGCATAGAAGGGAATTATAAAGAAGAGATATGCAAAGATGGTGACGTAAAGATTAAATTTTCAAGTCGTCCGAAAATAAAAAAGGAAGTCGTATATCATAATCCAGAAGAAATTTGCCAGTATGAAGGAGATCCGCAATCCGATTTTGATTTTAATATTGGTCATAATATATTTATTAATGGAGAACAAATAGGTGTAGAGAAAAAAGAGTTTCATGCAGATTTGTGCGAATGGAGACAGTTTGTTGATAAGGTTGTAAAGAACATAGACCATAACAAAGAAGCGGTTGAAGAAGATTATGAGCATTTAATTAAGAAATATAATGCATATGTAATTAACGGAGACGAAAAGCTATTGTCATATTGTAAGTTACATAATTTAAATATTGAAGATACAGATGCAGACGAACTAAAAAAGGTTGTTTTAGGGGAAAGTAATCAGGTTTTTACTTTAAAGTATTCAGATATTTACACAACTAATAATTGGGCTACTGCCGTAATTAATAATAAATTGGAGTGTTGTTGTACATGACTAAAGAAAAGTTTTGTGAAGCGATAAGGCAACTTGAAGAGGGGGAGAATCTTCAGCGGAGAGTCGCCAGCGCAGTAAGACAATACAATAATGTTATCGGCACAGATTTTCCAGAGCCATTCGGTATGGTTATTGCACATGATTATTTGGTGCAAGATTTACTCACCGAGATAATGGAAGATAAATTCGGTGATATTGAGTACTTCTGCGAGACACTGGAATATGGTAAGTGCTATTATCCTGGTGCTTTGACAGATAATGACGGAAATCCAATAGAATTAAGAACGCCAGAGAATTTATATGATCATCTGGTTAAGTTAAAAGAAGATAGAGATAAAAATTAAAGGGAGTATATATAATGAAGAAATTAAATATTGTAATGTCACTATTGATTTGCAGTTTATTACTTGGAAGTTTTGCGGCATCTGTAATTGCCGAAACTAAAACCGACAAAGAACTTGAAGCTGCTGTTGGAACAGAAGAAACCGAAACGGAATACACTGACGAAACGGAAAGCGAAACCGAACCAGTACCAAATACATACACTGATGATGATTTATATGTGCTTAGTCACATCATTCAGTGCGAGGCTGGGTATTGTGAAAGAGCGATGATGGAAGGCGTGGGATCCGTAGTACTTAACAGAGTCGCAGACCCAAGATTTCCAAATACAATTTACGAAGTAGTAAATCAGCCTGGGCAGTATCGTCCGGTAACAGACGGAATCTTTACATCTGCGCAGCCAACAGATTTAGTAATGGAAGTGTCGATTGATTTACTTGAGTGGGGATCGAAGTTTCCTCCAGAAGTTGTGTGGCAAGCGAATTTTCCGCAAGGTTCTGGTACGTATTTAACATTAAGCACTTCGTATTCGACAATGTATTTCTGCTATTAAGGTAAATTAGATGAGAGAAATATATAAAATAAAAGATGTCCTTCACAGTGGGAGAAAAGGGATACGTGGAACACAGTTAAAAGCGAATATTTTAGCTGATAATAAAATTGTGTGGGACATCAATACAGTAAAACGATTTGAACAAACAGAATTTTATATGATTTCAACACATGATTGTTATGATACATCTGCCGTTATCCAGCTTTACAAACGCATGGATGGCATCTATGAACTGGAAACGGTGGATCTCATATATGTTTTGGAGGAAATCGCATGAGTTACTGGACTCACATTATGGGTGTTATAGAAGTTAGTCCGATGGGCAGAACGCAACATGAGAAAACTTATATCTTAAACACCGTGTTAGATCATTTACCACAAGTAACTGGCTCAGAGGGAAATATGCATATAATCGTAAATCAGCATCCGGATTATAATATTTCTAGTTCTCACGATGAATTTGGGATGCGAACGAACAACCTCAAAGACAGATTTGGAGATTGCAGTAGAGACAGAGGTTGGATGGAAATGACGGACAGATATTTTCTTCTCGTTATTGGTGATTTAAGGGATCGACAATTTCGTCAAACCTTCATGGAGTTTCAGAAATGGCTATGTAGGCTTGCAAAGAGAGTCATCGTATATGGCATAAGTGTTACCATTTCCGCTGATTATGGCAAAAAATGTCATCTGGAATATGGGTATTATAATCCGTATCATGATATGTTCGAGTGGCCAGTGTGGGATAACGAAGATGAAGAACCAGCATGGTATGAGTATCTGATGTGGGAAAGGGAACCTATTAGTACAATTCCGCTGAAGCATATATATAAATATTACAATGACGCTGATGTTGATACGGAAATGAAGCGCCGAAGTAAATGGAGAGAGGAGTTATCCGATGGGGACTAACTATTATTTTATGACGAGAAATAAAGAACTCGCCCATAAACATTTCGCCGTCGAGCATGACTGGGGCGTTACGGACGAGGAATATGAAATCGTCGATGATCCATTTCTTGGATATGAGATTCACCTCAATAAGCTTTCCTACGGATGGAGGCCGTTGTTCCAGCGGCATAAGGCGTTTAAGACGTGGAACGAGTTGGAAAAATTTTATTACGATCATGAAAATGATCTTTGTGTGTACGATGAGTATCGTCACCTTTGGGCTTTCGCCGATTATAAGCAGCATGTTTTTGACCACGCTGCAAGGGAACCGCTATCGGTAAAGTGGGAGTACGACTACGAATCAATTGATTTAAAATATCATCCAGAAACGGCGCGGAAGCATCTCCATACAGTTTCGTGCCATCCAGAAGAAGCGGAACTTTGGATACCATTTAATCACATTGAGTATTTCGAAACGGAAAAGGCAGCGAAAAAGAAGTTTGGTGCATACAATTATCATATATTTGATGATTTTAAGTATTGGAATGATCCAGATTATCCGTTTGACTGGAGCGAAGGAGATTTTTGCTGATGACGATTGAAGAGTTAGAAAAGGCAAATAGAATATGCAAGTCTATCGAAGAAGCTAAAGAAAAGTTGAAATGTGTGTATGATATAAAAGAGAGGATTTTCAGAGTATCTGGCCCGTATCAAAAGGAAATTGCGATAAAAATTGGGGAAGAGTTTCTTTATACTCCAAAACCGCTTGTCAGTTTATATAAGTTTGTCTTATTTATTGACTCTGAGATAACAAGATACGAAGAAGAAATAAATTATCTTGAAAAACAGTTAGCTGATTTTCATACAGAGAGGTAAGAGTTATGACAAAGATTAATTGTTTTCTTGATAAGTGTATCTATTGTAAAGACTATGTATGCACCAAAGATGAAATCACATTAGATGAAGAGCATATGTGTAACGGCGGATGTGATGAAGGATGGGTATTTCAAAAAAATCCAGACGAAGATGATGACAAGATGGTTTGGGTAAGGGAATTGCCGGAATGCTGCGATGAATGTTTTGCACTAGATGACAATGGAGATTATCCAACATGTCTAATAACGCACATAGCACACGGTTATAACTTCAGAATACGAGATAAACGAATGCCGGAGTGTCCACTTGGCGAAATGATTACGTGCGAAGAATGCACAAAGATTGGAACCATTGACTGCGATTTTTATGTTCGTGGTGACCATCCTAGAAATAATGGGTTTTGCCACAAGGCAGTAAGATTGGAGGGTGTATGAGTATACTGATTAGGGACGCAAAGATGCCAGATGAGTGTTGGGAATGCAAATTAAATGCCAATCTTTCTTGCGCTGTTAATGGAGAAGCAATTGCATTAAAAGGGAGAAGGAATGATTGCCCACTTATAGAACTGCCAGAAAATCACGACCGACTAATTGAAGAAGAAACTGTATGGAGAGAATTCACAGAAGCCATTCTCGACGAATTTCAAAAAACTCAATGTATTAGAGCAACAAGCAATGAGATATGGGATGTGTTGAAAAAAGTACCAACAATAATTGAAGCGGAAGGTGAAACATGAGTGTATTAGTTAATAATATGGAAATGCCAAAATCTTGCTCTGATTGCATTATCTTTTATGACTTTTGCGTATGTCTTGGCACCGGAACACGAGCATATCAAAACGGAAAAGAATTGATAGAACCATATGAAGAAAGACTTCCAAACTGCCCATTGGTGGAACTACCAGAAATTATAAGGTGCAAAGATTGCGCAAATAGATGTACGTATGATTGTCCAATGTTTTTTGAAGAGTGGGTCGAATGGGAAGAAGACGGTTATATTGAGCGTGATGACATAGGGCATGACCACACAGAGGATAATTATTTTTGTAGTTGTGCAAAGAGGAAAGAAATATGAATAATGATTTAGTCAGAAGAAGTGAATTAATTAGATTGCTTGACAAGCTGCGGATACGCAAAATAGGTGATGGTGCCGATGATATATCTCAAATATGGGAGTGCGAAGATGTGGTGTTGCAAGCTCCAGCGGTGAAATTGCATTTCGTTTTATGCGGTAACTGTAAATACTATCATACAGCCAAAAACGGAGTTAATGGGACATGCGATAAATTTTATAATAACTTCGATGTGTATGATTTTTGTAGCCAAGGAGTAATGCGAGAAGATGGATGACTTAATCAACAGAGATGATGTAATTGAGAGTATTGTAAAGTTGCCAAATGTAGGTGTACACCCTTATGTGTCTTTAGAAAGCGTACTGGACATACTTTTGGATGCTCCATGTATAGATACTGACTTATCTAGATATTCAGATAAGCTTTGGAAAAATGGATATGAACGTGGTAAGAAAGATACACAGCAAAAAATAACACGATGCGAAAATTGCAAATACTATCAAGATAACAATGATGGCTATCCTCATCCAGATTGTAAATGGAATAAAAACGAAACACCAGACGAGGATGATTTTTGTAGCGGAGCAGAAAGGAAGACTAATGAGTGATTTGATATCAACACAAGAATCAGTTGCCAAAATCGTAGATACTGCGATACGAAAAATTTTAAGCGGTGAACAGAAACTAACAAAAGAATACGAACAATCTGTAAAAGATGCGGTTAACCTAATCTTAAATACAGCAAGGAGAACCGAACAGCCTACCATACGGTGTAAGGATTGTAAGCACTGGGATAAAACATGGACAAACAACTGGTCTCCTGACTATCACTATTGCCCCAAGATAGACGAAGTTCGCAAAGGCGATTTTTACTGCAGGTATGCGGAAAGGAGAACCGATGAGCGATTTGATAAGCCGCCAAGCTGCGATTGATGCGATAAGAAGTGCAGATGGAGTTGTCCATTATTGGAGCAAGCAAAATGCTATTAAAGTGCTAGAAGAGTTGCCATCCGCACAGTCACAATACGAAGAACTCACACCAGAAGAAGCGGCATCAGAGATTGCAAGCAGAAGTATGATATCTGCTTGGTATTGGCTCTATGACATGATGCGGCTAAAACAAATGGGGTATGCAATATGCAGGAAAAGGTAAAAGATGACACAATCAGCAGACAGGCGGCGATTGATGAGGTTAAAAGGCTTCATGATGTCGCATGGACAAACTGGAAAGAAACAAAAATATCTGCAAATACGATGATTGATGCGTTGAAAGACTTACCATCCGCACAGCCGAAACTAGAGTTGGTTGATATTACAGATATATCAGAGATTTTTGAGCCAAAATTCACAGAAGAAGAAATACAAATGATGCAAGAACTTGAAGCGGCTGAGATAGAAAAAGCATATCAGCTTTGGCATGGAAGACACACAGCCAGAGATTATACGGTGCAAGGATTGTGAAGAGAGTTACGAATATCACGACTCATTATACTGTAGTGCTTTTAGGACTAAATGGAATAAGGATTATGACATGAGTATAAATAAAACAGACTTTTGCAGTAGGGCAGAAAGGAAGACTAATGAGTAATTTAATATCAACACAAGAAGCGGTTGCCAGAATCGTACAAGGAGAAAATATGAAAGAGTTAATAATCCAATATAGTAATGACGGATTCTCTGCTGAAGTTGTCGGGGAGATAGTGCGGTGTAAGGATTGTAGGTTTAATACATATTCAAAAAAATGTCTTAATCCCGATAGTTTCTTTTTGGTTCCAGCTGATGATTTTTATTGCGGATATGCAGAAAGGAAAGAAGATGAATGATTTAATTAGCCGTCAAGATGCGATTAATGCGGCAAACAGAGCGGATTATAGAGGGTTAACACTCGAAGATGTGAAGAAAGTGACAGATGAAGTCGTTAAAGAATTAAAGCAGTTGCCATCCGCACCAGATGTTATACGGTGCAAGGATTGTAAATATTGGCAAGATCAAGAAGACGGAGTTGTAGAAGTTCCAATTTGTGCGAGACCAGAAAATAAATTAGATAGGCATCCATTTATCATGATAATTGGCAAGGATGGTTTTTGCAGTTTTGCAGATAGGAGAGGTGAGGAATGAAATACTTATGGGTTATTGTTTCGGCTATTGGTGGTATTTGCCTAATGTATGGCACCACACATGAGAGGATGTGGTACGTGTTTGGCATATCACTAATATTTGTAGCATTGCGCAATATCGGACAAGAAAGGAAGTAGGAATGATAGCAATAGATATTCCACAGGTGGCATACAAAACGATGTGCATTGAGTACAGGATATATGACGATAACGGCAATCGGTGCTTTTTTGAAGAACAAGAAGCAGAGAGAGATTTGCAACATGCGCTGTCTGACTATCGGTATTCAGCAGATCATGATCATGTGAGGTGAGTAATGGCTGAATTATTTGCTTTTTGGTGTGGAATGATAGTCACCGGGGTACTTTGGTATTTTGATGATTGCAAAGCGTATAGACTAGGATATAAACATGGGTATTACGATGCGGAACAGGTTTTTAGGAGAGGAAAAGATGTGTGATCTGATAGAAAGACAAGCGGCGATTGATGCCATAGAAGAACTGGACTGGTATCACCAGAACTGCAATAACGAAATGGTAAGCGGTGCAAACTCATCCGAACATCAAGCGTGGTACAAAGCGGATGATGTTTATAAGGCATTGGAAGATTTGCCATCCGCACAGCCAAAAATAATACAGTGTAAGGATTGCAAGCACTGTGCTACAGAAACTGATAAGGATGGTACTTGTTACTCTTGTACTCTTATTTATGATGCCTATACATTTTGGCAAGATGTTGAGCCAACTGACTTTTGCTCATGGGCAGAAAGGCGAGAAGATGGATGATGTAATCAGTAGACAGGCATTATGTGAGTATGCACTGAACCAAAAGAACAAAAGTGTTACTCCAAATGACATTATGCGATTTCCATCCGCACAGCCAACCGAGGCGAGTTGTTGGGGTTGCAACTGCGCAAAAATGGAAAGATTGAAGGAGCAGAAAACCTTTTCGGAAATGGTACATCTTCATGATGCAGAAACACACGACAAACGCACGGAAACGCATGCGTGTGATTATATCGAAAGACAGGATGCGATTGAAGCGATAAAAGGATTACCGACATGGTGGGCGGATGATGGTGGTTATTACGGCGGTGCGCAACCACCAATGAAAGCATTGCTTGACCCTACCGATGCGGTATCGGCAATAGAGAAGTTGCCGCCCGCACAGCCAGAGATTATTTACTGTAAGGACTGCAAACACTGGAGGCAACAGACCAATTATCAAGGTGTTTCGTTGCCGTTTGGGTTTTGCGAAAGTGATGACATGTGGCGGTCACTATACGGAGAAACATACGAGGTGTCGCACATCGACACATACGGTGATTTTTACTGCGCTTATGGCGAGGAAAGGAGAACCGATGATAGCGTTTGAACTTTCGATGCCGAATAAAGGCTCGTGGAATAATAAATGGTCGCAAGAAGGACAACTATTCGTAAGGACTCGCAGAGAGTGTGATGTTCCGAAAGAATATTGGAACAAATCATTTTTATATCGTTGGGATGACGGATGGACAGCTTGCGTCACCACAACACGAATTAGTTGTGCAGATGCAAAAAAACTTGAGCGGAAATCAAAAGGATTTTGCGGATATGACTGGATGATTAAAAGCATTATCAATCATGGAGCAATTGGGACGGATAGAGAATGGGAAGAAAGGAAAACCGATGAGACTGATTGATGCGGAGGGAGAAAAATGAAGCGTAGCGAAATACCATGCCCATGCAATAGCTGTTCCAACATGAAAGCATGGAGTTTGTATATGGATGGAAACCATGACTACACATGCACAAAGAAGCCATCGTCAATGTGGGGTAATCCTAATTGCAACAAATTTAATAACAAGTTTGAATCAGCAGTAATCAAAGAGGACGAAGAATGACGAATCGGGAAGCGATTGAAACATTAAGAGCAAACTATCCAGATGCTTGTTTTGAACAACTGAGAGAAGCGGTGGATATGGCAATCTTCGCACTTGAAGTACAGGAGCAAAAGGAAAGGAACTGCTCTACCTGCAAACACAAAGATCTCTGCGATGCTTTTTGGACGCAGGAAATAGAAGATGCCCCATGCCGTGAGTGTGATGAATTGGCATATCAGAAGTGGGAGCCGCAGGAACTCGCCAACAACTCGCAAAAACTCGATAGCGAAAATGATGGAAATGGATTTTGCTCTGACGGAGAGAAAAGAAAATGAGAATGACACTAACAGAATTTTGGGAATATCTCGAAAAACAACCGATTCAAACATATATCGTTGGCATTGAGTTGAAATATGATTTTGAAAAGGAATATCGCCGAATCAATGAGATATTAAGCGTTGATAGCAACTGTGATTATGTATGGGGAAGTGACTGGAATGAGGGGGAGGAAGATATAAGAATCGTTTGGTGTGTTGCGTTGGATGATATTGATTCAGATGAGATTATCAGATGCCAAAACTGCAAAAATGGCATACCTCACAATCATAATGTGAGATGTGAATTGTATTACGGAATGGGTGGATACGATGAATATTGTAGTAGGGCAGAAAGGAGAATCGATGGGAACTAATTACTATGCGGTTAGGAACAGACCGACAACAGAAGAGCCGATACATATAGGCAAATCGTCATTTGGTTGGAAATTTAACTTTCAGACTCAAAACGAAAAATGGAATGAACCACCAGTGGTCTGGAATACATATGACCAAGTGTATGAATGGTTGCATAAATATACCGTTGAGTCCGATTTGTATGTAATTATTGATGAATATGATGAGATTATATCATTTGATGACTTCTTTGCTCTGGTTGAGAAAAAGCAATTAGAGAATAATCCAGATGACTTTACATATTCCGAAAATGTGAACGGATACAGATTTTCGGACGGAGAGTTCTGCTAGACGGATGATAAAGGAGAACCGATGAGGGCGATTGATGCGGATGCACTGGAAAAAGTAAAATTTCATCCTTTACCATATACGCACATAACTCCAAACGATGTAGATGCGGAATCATATAAGCGAGGATGGAATGATGCAATTGATGCGATTGTGTCGGAAACACCAACCATCGAGCCGGAACCGCTAACCGACAAAGAACAGCGAATATTTCTGGCGGCGATGGGAAGAGAGGAAAAAGTATGTATGGAAGTGGATAGAAACTATATCAGAGAGCCGTATGAGGACAGCCTTATGCGAGTATGCAAGGAAATCAGACGAAAGGTAAAAGGTGCGCTATGGACTTAATCAGCAGACGTATAGAGTATACAGAAACCGAAATAAAAATTCTTGAGTTGATGTTCCGCATCATAAAAGAAACCATCGAAATGCAGAACGGATATATGGACATAGATTATGTAAGTTTCGACAGAGGCGATCTTTATAATCTGGCTAAGAAACTTGGTGTTGAGGACTATTAATGAATATGAGAGGTGAATAATGAGGCTGATTGATGCGGATGCACTTGAGGAAATATTAGAGAAAATTCCAGCGGCTGATATAAAGAACATGGGCGGTCAGGCATACGTATTGGTGAAATTATCACAAGTGTTTAATGTCATTGATAATCAACCCACCATCGAGCCACGCAAGAAGGGGAAGTGGATACCTGTAACAAGGATTGAAGAGTGGCACGAAGAAGAGGGACTTGTCGGATTTCCGCCAGAAGTAAAGGAATTCCCACAATGCACTATCAAATGGGTAGATGCCACAGAACCAGATGAAGTTGACGGACTGAGATGTTCAGAGTGCGACACAGTATACGATTTCACCGAAGCACGGAACTGGTGCAGTGAGTGCGGTGCTGAGATGACAGAACCAGAAGATATACCGATGGAATATTTTGAAAGTGGGGGACGGTGAATAAGATGAGACTGATTAATAGCGAAGAATTAAAACAAATCGTCATAGGAGTCTGGAACGATATTGACCGATATGTCGAGGGAGACATAAGTCTTTCTGACATTATTGGAATCATTGACGATATGCCAACCATCGAGCCAGAACCGCACTGGATTCCGTGCAGTGAGCGGTTGCCAGAAGGCAAAAAGGAAGTGCTTGTCACCGAATACGGTGATACCGATATAGGCAGACGATTCGAAGGAAGATGGCTTGATCGTTACGGAGATAAAATGAAAGATGTGACAGCATGGATGCCGCGGCCAGAACCGTATAAGGGGGATAAAGAATGAAGACACATGACATACTTGTTGAAGATCTTGAGCATATGGATGAAGCGCTAGGACGTCTGGCAGAGTCGCGTGATATCTGGCAAAACAATCTTGTCTGGTGGTTGTGCAAATCTGTTCGAGATATTTTATTGGTTATTATTAAGAGAAATTAAATAGGAGCAATTATGAGAGTATTAAACACATCTGAGACTTATTTATTTGTGGCTGCATTAGAAAAAATAGAGCGTGAGTTGAAGCGTTGTTATTGGAATGAGCATCAAGTAAAAATAGACTCTCCGTTTAGAAACACAGGTAATGAATATAGTTGCGCTACATTTTCAGTACATGCATATGATTGGAACAATGATACCAATGATGAAAATTTTGTATATCCAGCCAGAGGCGTAAAAGCTGGATGGTATAAGTATCTTGGCCGTGGCGATTATGTACAAGTGCCAGATGATTGGACGGCGGACGATTTGGTTACCATGTTAGACGATTGTATTGTAGGCATAAGAGAGGATTTTATGGATGATACCGACTCTATATAAGATATTTCAACATTGGTCAGAAAAAGGATCTGTGTGGATAGTATCAGACACTCATTTTGATGATGCAGATAGAGAATTGATGGGATACAAGGTTTCAACGGAAAAGCATTTTCAGTACATCGTTGAAACGTGCCATAAGAATGATACGTTGATTCATCTGGGTGATGTAGGCAATAAAGAATACTTTAAGAACATTAAGTCACACAAGGTTTTAATACTTGGCAACCATGATCATAGCCCAGGATATTATGAAGGGTACTTCGATGAGATATACACTGGGCCGCTATTCATAGCAGATAAAATTTTGTTGTCGCATGAACCGATAGACTTGCCGTTCTGTCTCAATATCCACGGTCACGATCATTCAGAATGGCATGATTGGGAAACTGGATTAAATGTCGTGCCAAATGTAATAGGGTATAAGCCGATAAGTTTGGGGAAGATAATTAAAAGTGGAATATTAAGCAATATTGATGATATCCACAGATTGGCAATTGAAAAGCAAAAGGGGTTTGTAAATGAAGAAGTTAGTGAAAAACGCAATTCGGTGTAAGCACTGTGGGGAGATACTAGTTAGTACGTATGGACACGACTTCGTACAATGTAAATGCGGAGCTTGCTTCGCTGATGGTGGTTTGGATTATTTACGGCGTGGATTTAGGACATCTCCGGACGAAGATTACGAAGACTTATCAGAGTATGCAGATGTGCCAGGATATCATGTCGAATATAAAAACAAAAAGTATTCAGCATTCGGTGGACTAGAACACGAAGACGATTTCCCAGAAGAATTAGATAGAATTTATTGGAGATTTCCGCCAGAAGATTACTATCTGTTTATAACTGACGAGGACGGAAATATCGTGTTTGATAATAGGAAGGAGAGTATAGATGCTTGACTTGTGGACTATAAAAGAATTGATTTATGGCGAAAGATGGAGAGCTAGACCGCATGTAGCAGAATGTGTTATTTGCGGCAAAATGCTTCAATCAAAGGAAGATTATTACTCACCAGAGCAATATGGTTGGATGAAGATTATAGATGTGTGGGGGACAAATAAGGACTGGTGGATATGTCATCGTTGTTTTTATCATAGAAACTTTAGGCCATTTATTGAAGAAGCAGATAGGAGAGAAAAAGAAAAGTATGCGTCCACTAAAGATGGCAAAACAGTTAATTGAGATTTACCAAGATATAAATCGTAGGCTGCCGTGTAGTGATTATCAAATTCATTCATTTGATCAGATTTGGGGTAGTACAGCTCTGGGATTTGGTGGTGTTGGCGGTTCTATGATGACAACGGAAACCACATATGTATTGATTCCAGACACAATTCAAGACCGTGCATTTGTGTATTTTGGCGGTCGCTTTGCTTATGTGGCAGTTGTAAATGATAGATTTATAGAAGACCTTGAAAAGCATGATATGAAATCTGTTATAATTGCTAGTCAAAGATATACGTAAAGGAGTGTAGATGAGCGATAATAAAAATTTCTTGTCTAAAATTGATCGGTTAAAAAAGGAATTCAACGTAACAAACGCTATGATAGCTGATGCATTTAAGCGGTCAATAAGCAGCGATTATCATCATGATATAGTTAAGATTTCTGAATTACATAAACATTTGGTTGGGAAGTGTTATCAACAGATTGCAAAACCTCATGATGGCATATTCCCAGAAATGAAACGATTTATAAAAGTTCTATCGCATCAATCTGATAGTGAGTATGAAGTTGAATGTTTGGAATTTTATGAGCATCCTATATATTGGTTTGAATATAGTTCTATGTTATCTGGTAAACCTGGTGATTACTATTTTGGTACTTTTGACTTTAATTCATTTGATGTTTATAGTGAATACGTATCAGATTTGGAATTATTAGAAGAAATAACAGAAGAAGAGTTTAATACTCATGCAATCCAGTATGTTGAGGAAATGCTAAAGATGCCGTGGATCGCAGAACATTATCGATTTGGTGGTAAAATGCCAGGAGACAAAGGTTGGGACAATAAAGAAGTAAATTAAATACTATATTGACAAATATTTATTGGCATAGTATAATTGTGATAGTAATTAAATGTTAGCACAAAGAAAGGAATGATGTTATGGCGTTTGCTAAATTTATCAAAGCAATTAGAGAAAAAGTATTTGCGAAGGTATTACTTACTGGTGCGAGTGGGTCTGGCAAGAGTCAATCCGCACTCGAACTTGCAACTGGGATGTTCAAGAAATGTGGTGGCGCAGGAATTGCATACATAGGCACAGAAGGAGACAGAGATAAACTTTATGCGCAAACCACATCAAAGCATGGAGATTATACGTTTGAGTATGACTTACTCCAGCTTGAAGACCCATTTACAACGGATAGTTATATAGCCGCCATTGATGCTGCGATAGAAGCTGGGTATAAAGTTTGCATCATTGATGGACTTTCAGCAGAGTGGAAATGGTTAAATGATACTCATGATAAAATGCCCGGTAACTCGTTTACTAACTGGGGCAAACTTAAACCGAAACATCGTCAGCTGATTGATAAAATCTTGACTGCACCAATGCATATCTTCTGCTGTGCTAGGGGTAAGGATGAATGGCTTCTCGAAGACAAGAATGGTAAACAGGTGCCAAAGAAAGTTGGTCTTGGAAGTCAGACGGACAAAGATATCAGCTATGAAATGATGCTTTCTCTTCAGATTGATCAGGATACGCATATTGCTCATGCCGATAAAGACAATACTGGACTTTGGGGTGAAACAAGATTCTCCGTAATCACCGCAAAAGATGGGGAAGCTTTATATGATTGGTGTGAAAAAGGTGAAGTTCCTGCTCCCAAACCGGTAATACAGAAATCCGAAGAAATATCAGTAGGCGATGACCTTCCATCTATCAAAGCTGCAATTATCAATCGGTGCAAGGCGCTCGGCGGGAAAGACAATACAGAAATGATGGCGCTGCTTAAAACGTATGTGGCATCATGCAACCCTAACGCAATTAGGGACGTAGTTAAGGCGAAGGAATTGCTTGAGAAACTTAATAAAATGTGATAAAAATTAAATAAGGAGAAATGTTATGAGTAATCCTAATAATGTTGTTGTTGTAAAAGGTAATTTAACTAGAGACCCCATGGTTAGCTACAATGGCGATTCTGCATGCGCTAGATTTTCTATTGCTACTCGTAGAACTACCAAAAACAAAGATGGTAATTATGATGCAGATTTCCCCAATATTGTTGCATGGAGTAAAACCGCTGAGTTTGTTGAAAAGAATTTCCATAAAGGAGATGCAATTTGTGTCGTTGGAGAAATTAGGACTGGAAGTTACACAAACAAAGATGGTGTGAAAGTATACACGACAGATGTTTGGGCGGATAGTGTTGGATTTGGTGGCGGCAGGTCTTCTGGCAATGCAACAAACGATGATACAACAACAAAGAACGTAAAACCAGAGCTTGATATGAACATTCCGGAAGGCGTAGATGAAGAGATGCCGTTTTAATTTCAAATAAGGGGCGGCTTGCGGTCGCCCCAATGAGGGTTAAATATGAAATGTAGATGGAGCCATTGTAAGCATGGTGGAGAAGTTAATAAGGATGATGCAGTAAAAGAGGGTAACGCTTATTATCATAAGGATTGTTTGGCAGAGAAAAAAGCAATTCAAGGCATTATAGATTTATATCATGAAAAGGTTGACGCAGCACCAATTGAAAATTACTTGCGTAAAACAATCAATGATCTAATTTTTAAAGATGGTAATTCAGCAGAATACCTTCTTTTTGCTTTTAAGTTTTGTTTGAATAATGGATGGCATCTGCATACTCCTAGCGGTTTAAGGTATGTTGCAAAAGATGGTACTGCTAAAGCTGCGTGGAATAAAAAGATTGAAAAGCCAATAGTAGAATTCCCAACAATCAAGGACGATGGTGGTACGTCATTTACATATAAGCCACAGAAACAGACAAGTTTTGCAGATATATTGGGGTGATTGATAAATGAATTTTGACAAAATGATTGACAAACACGCAGAAGCTACTGTGATTGCAACACTTATCTCTCACCCAGAGTTTATATTACATACAGAGTATTTAAAACCCAAATATTTCTATGATATATCTAACGGATGTATTTATTGGGCAATCCAGGAGTTATACAAGAGTGGTGTTACTAACATCGATGCAGTGAATATTGAGAATATGCTTAATTCAAACAAAGCAGTAAAACGCAAAATGGATGAGCAGAACATCAATAATCTAGATGAATATGTTTCGATGTGTGGATACGCTGCACGACATACACTTGAGGAATACAAAATTGTTGTTAACCAAGTAGTTACAATGAGCTTTAAGCGTGACCTTGCGAAAGTGTCATCTCAAATTTATCACGAATGCGAAAATGATACATTAAAACTTGGTGACTTAAATCATAGCGTTAATGAAAAAATTCAGAAACTTTCAGAACAATATATTGTAACCGAGGATATTCAAGTATTTGGCGAAAAGGTTGGTGGATTATGGGATGAGGTTGTGTCTCGTAGAGGAGAGAATGGATTATATGGTCTTCCATCAAAATTCACTGATGTAAACGAATATTTCACATATGAACCAGGCGAATTGGTATTGCTCTGTGCAAAAATGAAACAGGGTAAATCGGCATGGATGATGAATGAGGCGCTCCATAAAGTACGTATGGGAGTTCCTACATTATATATTGATTCTGAAATGTCAGATCGTTTGTTTTATGAGAGGATGCTTGCAAATCTTACACAGATAGAAGTCAAGCATATAAAACGAGGAGATTATTCAGAAGAAGAAAAGGCTAAAATTGATAAAGCAAATGAATATTTAAGGAACGCCCCATTTGTGCATATTTATATGCCAGATCCAACAGATGAAAAAATATATTCTATTCATAAGATGTTAAAATATAAGATGAATCTTGGTTTTAGCGTGTATGATTACATTAAAGGAAGTGCCGAAGATTCAAGTGTATTATATCAGCTGCTTGGAGCGCGGATGGATTTTCTTAAAAATAAAATTGCTGGCGAATTACAGATTCCGGTGCTTGCTGGTGCGCAGCTTAATCGCGGCGGAGAGATAGCTGATTCAATCAAGCTTTTACAGTATTGTTCCGTAGCAACGTTTTGGAGACATAAAACCAAAAACGAAATACAATCGGATGGGTTGCAATGCGGAAATTACTGCATGAATATTGCATTAAATCGTCTTGGAGAACAGATGACAGAAGACGATTATCTTGATTTCATGTTTTACGGCAACACGATGACGATTGTTGGAGCGGAGATGCATCAAAGAGAAGAAGTATTTAAGTGAGGTGGTGAGGTAATTGGGCAGCATAGATCAGGATGTATTGGATGAGATGTGCAGCAAGATTGACCTCCTTGAATACGCAGAGCAGACAATGGAGTTTAAGCGGCGTGGCGATGTCTATTTTACGTCATGCCCACTCCATTCAGACTCTGATCCATCGCTTTGTATTTCGCCAGATAAGAATTTATTTTATTGTCATTCATGTCATGCTGGTGGCGGCGTTATTAATTGGATGATGACATATGAAAAACTTAAATTCCAAGAAGCTGTCGCAAAGATTGCGAAGATAACAGGAACTGAAATAAAAAATACAAGTACATGTGATGCGCTGAAGTATTTTAAAGAACTTAAGAAAATTGCCGCCCAAAGAATTGCAAAGAAAGTCGTTAATCGTGAGATATTGCCAGATTCATGGTTGGATCAATTCTCAAAAGAAACACCGCAAGAGTGGGTTGACGAAGGTATTTCGCCAGAAGCGATGAATGAATATGGCATCTGTATAGATAAGATATCAAATAGAATTTGTTATCCGATTTATGATAATAATGATAATTTAATTGGAGCAAAAGGTCGCACACGATTTAAGGATTTTAAAGAACTAAAGATAGCCAAATATAATAATTACACCAAGATTCAAACGACGGATTTTTTGGTTGGTACAAAACAGAATAGAGAGACTATAAAACAGATGGGGTCTGTATATATTTTCGAAGGCATTAAATCAGGCTTAAAGCTTTGTAGTTGGGGGTTACCAAATAACTGGCTCGCTGCTGAAACCAGCAGGCTTAACGAAGAGCAAGTGAAAATATTGGTTAATATGGGTATTCCAGAGATTAACATAGCTTTTGACCGTGATGTCGAAATGAAAGAAATTAAAAAATGCACACAAATATTGGGGAGATTTACAAACGTGTATGTTATCAGAGATAGATACAATAGCAATCGACTTCTTGCTGGTGATAAAGACTCACCAGTTGATGCCGGCAAAGATGTTTGGGAGCAGCTAGTTAAAGAAAAGGTAAGGATATGACAGAGGAAGATAAGTTTATAGTTGATACGATGACATGGAGCTTTAGTAGGCTTGAATCGTTTTATACATGCCCACTTGCTTGGAGAAGGACATATATAGACTGCGAGCCAAAGATGTCAAATGCGTTTGCAGAGTATGGCAGCTGTTGCCATTCATTACTTGAGGCTTATGAAAAAGGCGAGATAGATATATTTGATATTTCTGGAGAATATGAGCGACGGTTTGGTGAAGAAGTTGTAACGGAATTTCCACCAAATAAGTATACTGATTTAGCACAAACATACTTTGAGAAAGGGCAAAAGTATTTTGAAGAAATCAACTTACCGTTAGAAGATATGGAAATTCTCGGCGTTGAGGAAAAGGTTAATTTCATTTTAGATGGCAAACCGTTTGTTGGTTTTATTGACCTACGTTATAAAGATAAAGATGGCAATCTTATCTTCATGGATCACAAATCAGCTTCTATATCGTTTACAAAGAAAGGTGAGGTGTCAAAATCGTGTGCAGAGAAGATGAAGAAATATAAGTATCAGCAGTATCTATATACGATTCCGTTTATAGAGTCTGGCGAAAATGTTGACTACTTGGAATGGAATTTTTTTAACTGCCAGAAAATATATCGTATTCCGTGGGATTCTGATGAATACGCAGAGGCAGTTACATGGGCCAAGCATACGATAGATTTAATTGAAAAAGAAGAAATGTGGTTCCCAAATCCAGATTATTACTTCTGTCATAATCTTTGTGATCATAGGGATTTTTGTGAATATAAACCATAATAGATATAAAGATTGGATAAATAGTATGGATGTGGCGGTAAAAGACATGGCATTAAATGGGAAAATAATTATACCTGGATGGACAATAGATGGGGTTTATTATAAAGAAATACGGTATCATGAACCTGATTTTGAAAATGATAGACATTATTGCGATGTGATAACAAGCAATGCTGTTCGTCGCATTTTTGATTTAGATCATGTTGTTTTATCGTTTTGTAAGGAGAGGGAATGAATAACTACACGGTTCTTCATCTTCATATCCAGATTATTATTTTTGCCACAACTTGTGTGATCATAGAAACTTTTGTGAGTATAAACTGTAATTAATAGGGGTGATTAGATTGTAGCGAATGGTAAATCATTATGTATATCGTACTATAAATGAAATCAACAATATGAAGTATATTGGCAAAAGAACGTGCTATTGTGCTATTGAAGATGACATGTATTTAGGTAGTGGTACGTTTATAAAACTCGCTATTGATAGATATGGGGAGTATTACTTTAGCAAAGAGATATTATGTATATGCGACACAGAGGAAGAAGCTTGGGAAAAAGAGATAGAAATGATTAAAGCCTTTGATGCTGTTAATAGTAGAGAATATTACAATGTTGCATATGGTGGGCCTTCAAGACCAGATGGGTTTATTATGACAAACGAAGAAAGGAATAAAATGGGATATTTAACAAATCAGTTAGAAAACGAAGTATATTATGGAGTCAAAATAGTAGATAGGAAGCCCGGTAAACCTGGCAAACCTCGTATACAGACTGCAAAAACCATGTTTATTAATGAAAAAAAAGGATGGTGCTATACAACGATTGCTGATGATACTGAAACATTTAAAAATGATAAGAAAAATAAAGACTCAAACAAAGTTGCAAAAATAACAAGAGAAACTTGGTATGAACCATTTAAGTATGATAATGAAACAGAATGGCTCCAAGAAGACGGAAAGGGCGAGTATACTTTAACATCAAAAGATGACTATTATAGATTTACATGCGTTGATTGGGATGTATTTGACGAAACTGTTAAAGAAATTAGAGAATTAAGAAGGAAATATAAGCAATCCATACAAAATGGCAAAGATAATTACGCCCCAATTAATTCTGTTAATGTTGTGAATAAAAAAGATATTGTATCATCAAGCACAACCAGTATGGATAGTATTAGACTTTTGGCTAAGAAATCAGTTGATTATTACAACTTCAATAATCTTTTAGATGAATATGAAAATGATCTTGGTTTAATCGCAGTGTACAATGCAGTTACTGGCAGTGGCTCTGTTTCTACGCCATGCCTTAGTGATGGTAGTTTGAAATGTACAGAAGAGCAGATGAAAAAAGCAACTGGAATTTTAGATTATGAACTACAGTTTTCAGATATGGTTCAAGCAATTAAAGGTAGACATGATTATTTATATGTAGCTCTCGCATTCTGCTATAATAATAAAAACATAAACAACGATGAATTGTTCC
>Ga0265299_10000236_pt1 | contig 72758 bp, 108 predicted proteins | sample AusTroGonzalo_MG_4_FD_193485 | JGI IMG/M metagenome (GOLD analysis project Ga0265299, IMG submission 193485) | Bovine rumen microbial communities from tropical cattle in Woodstock, Queensland, Australia - Gonzalo_02 | ecosystem: Host-associated > Mammals > Digestive system > Stomach > Rumen ... | reverse complement strand
TTTGTTCTAGTGCTGTTTTGATTTGGTTTAAAGTGTCTTCTGCGAATTTCTTAAAATTGCCCAACACAACATACTGATTATCACAATCATTTATTACTGTTTGTGATATTCCTTTAATAAACCCTGTTGTGACATCCAATGCCTTGCGTGTGCGTTCCAATTCGGTTTCAAGTGCAAGCAGGTCATCAAGATAACACCATCTTGCTGTGTCTTGGTCAAACGGATAATCGTAATTACTAACTCCCTTAAAAAGACCATATTTCCAATAAACTTTGTCACCAACTACTACTTTATAATGTTCAATAAAATATCTTTCTGCTTTTGGTGCCTCATCTGCTTTATGCCAAATATCTTTACTCATTGTCGTTCTCCTTTTGTTTTTCGTTGTTGGGGCAGATGTTCCGCCCCAAACCCCACCTTCGCATTCCGGCACATCAATTACGCACAGACCCGAACAAGCCCGAACGCATATCGGAGTTGTAACGGACGCTGCCACCGCAGTTGTTCGCACAGCCGCTCGCGCAATCGGAAGCCGAACTGTACGTGAGGCCGAACACCCAAAGCGAAGCCGCAGGCGCTCCATATTTATCTTTATATTTCACTCTTACCCAGCAATATTTACCTTTTTCGTCTGGCACTGGGTTCCCAGATTTTGCATATTCGCCATCTGTTGAAGATTGTAAACAATGTATTTCAAGCAACTCATAACCATATTCTTCTCGAATCGTATCTCTGGCTTCTTTGAAATAAGCAGGGCAAAAATATCGACTATAAATCTCTTGACCGTGATATTCTCTTGCTGGCGCACCGCCAACATATACATCGTCAGCAGTGATTGTGATATAATCTTTGTCTGTTATTATAACACCGTCGTGACTTTCAACCGATTTGACTTCGGTATTATCAATTTCACAGAACGACCTTACGCAATCCGACAAATGATTTATGCGGTTTGTAAAGTTAGAGTTTAATTCTTCCATTTTATCAAAAATGTCTTGTAATGTAATTTCTTTCTTTTTCATTTTGCTCTCCTTATTTACAAGTTGCTTTCAGTGTTTTAATCCGCAGGTCGCACGCTTCTTGTGCATACTGCATCCATTCTTCTTGGTCGTGCCAACTTGCACTGCGTTCCCAATATATACCGCAAGCAAAACTTGCTATACACAAGAGTATTCTAACTATTAAGTGTTTCTTCATTGTTCATCCTTTATTACAAACCAAGTAAAAATTAAAATTCCTATTAACACCCAAATCATGCTCAACTCCTTTATTCTTGGTGGGCAGGGATGGATTCGAACCATCGAAACCCGAAGGTGTCAGATTTACAGTCTGATGCGTTTGACCGCTTCGCTACCTACCCAAATATATCTCTCTTTTGGGGTGGGGAAGAAAGAGAGAAGAGATTTATCATGAAGCAGACCACCCCAAACTGATTATAAACCTAAAGCAGAACGATAAAGTTTCAAAACTTCGTCTTCTTCTTCAAGTTCATCTTTATCTTTTTTACGCAAAGCAATACATTTTTTGATAGCCTTTGCATCAAACCCTTGCATCTTTGCTTCGTGATAGATTTCTTTGATATCAGCAGCAATAGCTTCTGCATCAGAGTTTAACTTTTCAATTCTTTGTACAAGTGATAATAATAAATCTTTGTTCATAGCGTGTCCTTTTGTGTTAGTGTGCGGATTCTAACGGAAGTGCCGCACTCACTTGTGTATGGCTGTGGGGATGTCGAGAGAAAGGAAAATCAATGAAATAAATCCACAGCCACCGTTAGAATCTTAGCCCATAGTCAGCATTACTTGCAACAATTCTTTTTTTGCTGCACATGCATCTTTCAAATCTTGCAGCGGTTCAAGTGTTGCATATTTATCATAGACAGCACGTAATGCCACCATAGTATCTGCATCGTTAATAGCTTCTTGACATTCTTTTGATACACCATTAACCAGTGAACGTTTTTCTGGTATTTCATCTCCAACAACATCGTTAATTGTTTGGTCAGTTACTTGAAAGTCATTATTTTGTTGGTGTTCGATAGCTATTGACACTTCTTCTGCACTTGCTATCCCAATACCATTGATACCAATACCAATAAATCCCAGCGCACGACCAACAGCAGAAGTTTGTGCGTTTTCTATGTAAGATGTTTTGTTAACCATAGAACCTGGTTTGCTTTGCCATTCATGAGCATAACCATCAGACATAATTTTACCGTTTTCATCTTTTACAACAGCACGACATACACAAACACCTTTATCTAAATCAAGTACAACAAAATCTGTTTCAATAGACCAATTTGTATATTTTTCACGGAAGAATTGAACACGAGAATCTACGGTTGCATATTCTTTCCCTTTAATGTTAATTGTATTTATTTTTGTTTTTTCCATATTATTTCCTTTTGGTTAACAAGGATGCTTTGTAAATATATAACTGGTGTTGTGCAGCACTACGAGCATTTGGCATAGCAAGGATGTCTTGTAAGATGCGCACAACTTCTTCTCTGTGTGTTCTCTTATTCATTACTTAATCCTTATTGTATCGCCTTGTTCCAGTGTTGCTAAGACAATTTTCTTATCACCAACCTGTACAAACAATTCACCATCGGTCATAGCTTCTTTAATAGCTGTTTTATTCGGTGTACGAGTAATTGTGCAATAACAATCCGGCAACAATGCACTTGCATCGTCTGTTAATTTAACGCTAGCAGGCTTTTTAGCTATTGATAATGTCCATGTGCCATAATCTGCTTTCTGCTTACCTGTGGTAATCATATGCGAATAACACAAAGATTTCAAAAAGTCGCTTTTATTATTCAGAGATTTGATTTTCTTAGTCAATCTTTCTATTTCGGACTTGATAGCTATAACCTTAGCATCGCAATCGGCCTTGTATTTCAAAATTGATTCCATCTTGTTTTCGATGTCCTGTTCCAGCGCAATCTTTGCATTTTCCAAGATTTCTTCTGTGTTTGGGTCTTCGTTGGCAATCAAAATAGCTTCGATTGCCTTCATTTGTTCATCCATTTCATATAATGTTGACATATTATTTTCCTTTTTTTTCTTTAGCTAATTCTTCTTTTGCCATAGCCATAGCTTTGGTTGCGAAGAAATCCCAATGTATTTGTTTTGCATCGTCATCGTTTATATATTTGTCTTGACAATGCTGGCAGTTATTCCAATGTTGCTGAGCTACTGTCATAGCGTAAGTTGCACCAGAGAATTCTCCTTGTTTTGCTAAATCTGTGGCACGAGCCATCCATTTGAAAGCGTATTTTAATTCATTTTGCATATATTCAAGATTTGTACTTTTCATCTTAACATCCTTTTTTGTTTTTACACTTAATCGCCAAAATCATATTCAACGATTTTTTTAATATCGTGCAATACCACGATTTCCAAACAGCGACCAACCTTAATGGCTTCGTGCTTGTTTGATTTTCTATAAGCTTCCAATGCTTTCTGATTAAAAAGCACAGAACCTAAAAACTCATAGCCTAGTTTTTCGTATTCTCTTACGATCTCGAACATCTTAACATCCTTTTTTTGTTTCTACACCACTTATTATAATCACTTGATTTAGAAAGTCAAGTGTTTTTTAAAATATTTTTCCAGTATTTCTTTTTTTAAAGTTTTGTATCTGTTTTCCTATCCACATATAATCTACTTTTTCGTTCAATTTAGTCTTTTTTAGCCAGTCAACCACTCTTTTTAACTCGTCAGCAGTATATGTTTTACGGTAAGAATCAAAGTATTCACTATTAGGCAACTCGAAATCTGGTGTTATTATCACTTCGTTTTTACCGACAGCACCGACAGATTTTACCGCTTTATCTAATGCTTTTTGTTTTTCTTCTTCTGTGAGCTTCTTTTGTCTACGAACTTCTGCGCTATTTATTCCACCATGAGCCTTTTTGATAAGCCCTTCCATGTCTTTTTTTGCTAAATTTCTACACGATATCCAAAAATCCCTTTCCGCATCTGTGCGTGGTTCAAAGTAACTATCGTGTTCTTGCATTAGTTCTGGGTGTAAACTGTCTGCAGAAATAGACAAATTGAGCATCTTTATCAGTTTATAAAAGCGCGTTTTATCTATTTTCTTTTGACATTCTGTTAGAACACGAATATCTATTGTTAATTTGTTTTTAAATACTGTTTTTTCTTCCATAACAAATCCTTTCTTGATTTGTTACAGTTCTTCACAATATTCATTTTTAGTAATAATATCGCCTATATATCGGTCTTTAAACCTTTCTTTTTCGCCTTTTAATATTGGTTTGTTCCATTCTTTTAAACCAAACGTTTTTAAATATTTAATACCTTCTTTTATTTGTTTTTCGTTGTATTTAATTATCTCTTTTTTCCAGTCAATAATTCCTTCTTGCCCCTCAGGATCAAAACCCCATATCCAGTCATAATCATTAAATTTAATAATATATAAATTTGCAATAAATTGCTGAATATTTACACGTTTTAAATTGTTTTCTTTGCAAAAATCATAAACTTTTTTGTGGGATTCGTTATCTTCTGTATATAATATTTCATTAAAATAGCCTAAGCGTTTGAAATAGTTTATAAATTCATCCGCTTTTTCTTTCTGCGTTGCTGATAGTTCAGAACAGGATGCAAATGATGCTAATCTCAAAATAAAATCATAACTGGGAAATTCAGGATTTACTATTTTTACCAAGTATTTTAATTTTTCTGCGTAACTTGATGTTTCTGTTGGTTGTTCTATACCAACTGTTAGAAAATGATAATTAGTGGTCTTGTTTACCATCTTTTTTCTCCTTTAAAAAAAATACCCAGAAACAATTGCGGTATTCCTGGGTAATCTTTTCGGTTTTTCCGAAACTCTTTTGGCGCCGCAATCATCCTTTCAAAACATATATTATCATCGTCTTCTCTCCTTGTCAATATCCATCCTAAAATTTATTTTTTGCCTTTTTTTTGCCTTTTTTTTGCCTTTTTTTAGGCAAGTTTTTTCGTATAACTATCTGTTTTTACTTGATTCTTTTTTAAGTATCTTTCAACCATTTACATTATATATTATATAAAAGAAAGAATAATACGTACTATTTAGGGATTAAAACAAAAAAATACTTGCTTTTAATAAAAAATCGTGCGTATAATCTACTTGAAAGGTATAAAGACCCGATTTAAATCAGTGGCCCGACGGTTCTTTAAAGAAAGGAAACGACCCACAAAACAATTAAATTGGCCCGACATTATATCCTTTGTAAAACTTTAACAAGCCAAACAAAGGAGAATAAAATGGCTTCAATCCTTGATATGTACATTACCTACTTTGACCCTTTAGTCAAAGAAGCTTATCAACAAAAATCTTCTAACTTGATTGCTGGTACAACAATCCGCTCAGGCGAAAAAGGGGAAGATGCTCGTTTCGCTGTGTCTGGCAAATTTGTCGCACAACGTTTAGTTCCAGGCGCAATCGGTGTTCCGCAACAAATGACATACGCACCTGTTACAGCTACTGTACAAGATTTGTATGTTGATTTCGTTATCGAATATCGCAATGCACCAAAATTGAATATTGACGAAGCACGTGTCAACACAGACAATGCTGTCTATGCTTTGAACCGTGGTATCGGTCAAATCGTTATCGATGCTTTGAACGCAGGTTTTGACGATACTAACATGTTGTTAGACCATCACACAGACCCAATGTCCACAGATATTATCTCTGAAGCGAAAGGTTTGTTGCGTGATAACGCTGTATCGATGGATGAATTGACTATCGTTGGTCCAACCAAAATGCAACAGGACATGGAAGACGATACAACTTGGACAAACTTCTTAACCAACGACTATCGCCCATTGGTTTCCGGCTCTGAAGTTAAAAAATGGATGGGTGTCAACTGGGAATTCGTTGCAAGTGCAGACCCAGACTACAAATTGCCAGCCGGCCCTAACGGTGGTGTAATGGCGTTCTTGTTCGACAAGAAAGCTATCGGTACATTTATCGGTAAAATCCGTGATGTCCACGTAGCAGATACACCACAATATCATGGTTACTATCACTCCTTCTGGTGTTCAGCAGGTTCTGTAGTTATCGATGATAAAGGTATCGTTGGTATCGAATTGGCAGCGGCTTAATAACGAAAGGGGGATACAATGGCTTTTAAATTACAAAACTTTGGTTCTGAAGTAGCAAATGCAAAATCCATTTTGGGTGGCGTATGTTACTATCGTTATTTCAACGCTGATGGCGACACAATAACAACAGCCGGCTACTTCCCAGGCAACTTGGGATTGAAAGTAGGCGACAGAATATGTGTTATTCCAGCAACTTTATCAAATGCTGATGCGTGGTACTATGTATCTGCTGTTTCTGGCAGTACAGTAACCGTAACAGCGTTTGCTTAAAGTACGTTGTTGCTTTGTCGAATCCTGGCTAATTAGTTGGGATTCGATAAAACAATAAAGGAGAAAACATGTCTTTCAACCTTGATAACTTTGGCTCAGATGCTAGTAATGTAAAATCTATCTTTGGCGGTGTTTGCTATTACAGATATTTCAACAAGGACAATAGCACGGTAACCAACCCTGGTTTCTTCCCTGCATCTTTGGGTTTACAATTAGGCGATAGAATTACAGTTATCCCACAAACAAAAACAAATCCTGACGAAGAATATATCGTTACTGATATAACAAACCGTGTTGTAACCGTAACAAAAGTTGAAGCAGGTGGAAGTGTTGATTTGTCTAAAGTTGTTAATGCAGACGTTTTGCCAACAGCTAGTGCTGATAATCTTGGATATTTTTATCTGTTCACAGGCGCAACAGATGCTAGTTATACGCATGGATATATCTATGAATGCCAAAAAAGTGCAACATACACTGGCACAGTGTCGTTCGAAGCGGCAACATTATCAAGCACAACGGTTGCTTGCTCAGGCGATGACTTTGCAAGTTTCTTGACAGAAGCAGGTGCAGACCCAACGCCAATCGTAAGTGGAACAATGACATACGATGCCGCTGGCGGTGGTTGGACATTGGTTGGTAAAGATGCAGAAGATAACACTATAACAACTTTCTTTGAATACAACGAAGATTATGTAGATCATGGCTTTACATTCACAGGAACACCTGTTGATGCAGATGTGATTGCATTTACTTGTTCTGTTGAGGAAGATACTGTTACATATTCTTGGGTAAGAACAAATGCTCAACCTGTACCAACAGCGCAAGAAATAGGTGCAGTAACACAGCAAACAAGTACAATATCGTTAGTTTCAACAGATTGGGTATCTCATAGTCAAACAAAAACTGTGAGTGGTGTAACGGCAGATAATACTGTTATCGTATCGCCAGCATCGGCAAGTGCATCAGATTATGCAGATGCAGAAATACTTTGCATAGCACAGGGCGCAAATAGTTTGACATTTACTTGCACGACAGACCCAACAAATAACATATCTGTTAATGTTGTAATCTTGAACTAAGGGGTTGAGTTATGATTATAAATTCACAATTAGGCGGAAAGAAACCAAGCGGAACAAAACAGATTACAACCAACGGCACACATGATGTTGCAGGGTATGCTTCTGCTGATGTCCAAGTTCCAACAACAGCACCAGATTATTATGTTGTGAAAAGTAAACAAAATAATATTTTGACAAATGGTAATCAAACTATCGATTTAACTGGTATAACAGATTTATCTCCATATGTTTTAGCATACGCTTATTATTCTTACATAACTGGAGGAACTTTAACAGGAACAGCACTAAAGAACGCTAATTCTTTAACAACGATATCTGGTATATATGCACTTCAATATTGTTTTTATGGTCAAACAAACTTAACTTCTACTGGTTTGAATAATGTTAAAACTATAAGCGGCATGTACGCATTGAATTATTGTTTTTATAATTGTTATGGTTTAACAACAATAGATATGGATGATTTAGAAGAGTTAACAGGTAACTATTGCCTTGCTGCTGCTTTTTCGGGTTGTAGTGGTTTGACTACGGCAGACTTTCCAAAATTAACTACAATATCTGGGACATCTTGTTTTGGTCAAAATGTTTATTTAAGTATTTTTTATGGTTGTAAAACTTTGCAAAATATTTATTTTAGAGCAGTTAAAGCATCTACATTTGCTTCTTCACAAACACAACTCCGATATTTGTGTGATACCTCCACAGGTTCACAAGCAACAGGCGGATGTACTATTCATTTTCCATCGAACTTTGACCCATCAGACCCGAATCATACATTCGATGCTTCGACCTTAACTGGTTATCCGACATTTGGTGGTGATGCTAGTTATATACACTTGGCTTTTGACTTACCTGCAACAGAATAAGGAATATAACGATGAAAGAACATAAAGCGTACTTAGGCAAATTAAATGGTATATCCGTTGTATATTGTGATAAAATACCACAAGGAATGGAAGTTGTGCAAGAAAATACATTTTATACGCCAGATGAAGGTATGGTCTTTACAAAAGACGGCGAATTATTTGATTCTGTATATATTCATGATGTGAGTGTAAAGATTGAAGATTATACAGAAATAAAAGACCCAAGACCACAACCAGAAGAGTTTGAATAAGGAGTAAGCCATGGCATTTACAGCCAATGAAATCAAAAATCTTGCTCTCATGGAATTAAACCATGAAACCATCACTGACTGGACAGATACTAGTAACACAGATATTGAAATCATAAATACCCAGTATGCGTTGGCAAAGAAAGTTGCATTGACAATGTATCAGTGGTCTTGGGCGTTTAAATACACTGTAGTTCCGACATTTGAATACGTGGTTGCGTTCCCTGCGGACAGAAAGCCTTCATCTGCTTTTACAATATACACAGACGACACAAAGACCGAACAGATAACAGAATACGTAAACGATGAAAACAAGATTTATATCGACACACAGACGATATACTTGGAATACATAGATAACACAGATACGGCTCAAGAAATCTCTCTTACGGGCATAAACGAAGCCAAAACAGTAGGGAATTACACAAGAGCAACATTATTGCCAACAGATTTGCTTGGTTATATTGCCGCTTTCCCTGCTGAACAAATAAACATACTTGCTGATTATACAACAATCGGTACTGTTATATATGCTAACAATAAGAGATTGCGTATAAAATATGTGGCAGATGTTGACGAAGCAGTATTCCCAGTGGAATTCGTGGACTGGTTTAAGGTATTTTTGGCACAGAGATTAAACGGATATCTGAATGGAGATATGCAAAGACAACAGTTGCTGACAGGGGAAGAACCCTTCTTCTTCCGTAAAGCAAAGAACATCGACTCTAAACGCAACAAACACGATTCACTTGACGGTAATCCGTTGTTGTGGATTCGTGGTAAAATGGGTGGGGGAATGTAATGCAAAGCCAACAGAAACGAGTTAAGTGGTCTAGGGGGGAAACAGCAGAAGCACTGGAAGAAAGAACCGACACTGGTATAACCATGGCTTCCGTTGAACTCATGGAAAACTGCATGCCTGATATTTACGGCAATGTATCTCGTAGACCCGCAATTAAGATTTTGGAATCTATTACAGACCCTAGCGTAATGGATTGTTATTTCAGATATGACCCACACATGCAGGTAATTCCATTTTATATCAGCGAAGACGATTATATTTTGCTTTGTATTCATGGAAATCTAACACCTGCCGAAAGTATGCGTGTCAAAGACGGAAAAATCGTATATAAATTTGATTTTACTGACGATGCTATAAGATTATCAACACAGTTTAGAAAAGACACAGTAAAAGAATATCATCCGCTTTCTTATGCGCAACAGAATAACTACTTGTTGATAGCATGTGATCCACAGATATTTAAGATAAAAATTGCTTCTTACACAGATACAACCTATTCTCTTACAAAAGAAGTATTTTATTTTGTTGGTGGTTGGTATGCACCAGACGGAACAAAAACTAAAAAGATAACCACAACAGATATTCCAAGCCTTAACTTTAACCATGACAGTAGTGGTTTTCAACCGTATATTGCAACAGATACATCGGGCTTTGGTGGCGCAGTAATATCTTCAACAGTATTTAGTTCTATTACAACAAATCTTTCTAATACTTTGCAAAATATGTCGCTGATAATTGAAAAAATACCAACAGGAACAATTATACAGTTCCCAAAAAATGGCGCATATATGAGAGTGGAAGGCTATAGCCCTAAAAACAATGAAATTATTGCATGGGGTAGCTTATTAACACCAGTTGCAGACGAACAGGCTGCTGATTCTGAAGTAACAATAGAGTATGGATTCACTTCATTAACACCAAACTATCATCTTCAAGAAACATTTCCGCACCCAACGCAATTATTGTTTATAGAACAAAGATTGTGGGCTGGCGATTGGGCAGAAGGTTCTGCTGAAGCAAGTGGGGAATCATACGCACTTACTATTGGCTCACAAATAGCCAAATATAACGACTTTAAGAACGACTATAATCAAGAAAACGAAGCAATTACTCTTGATATTCTTACGCAATATAAAGAAAAAATATTGCATTTAGTTGATTATAACGGACTAAAGATTATGACAGATTCCTATGAATATGCCTATGAAAGTGGTTCTGTTGTAAAACAGTCGGGTAACGGCTCTTTTAGAGATTGCAAACCTATTGTTTTTGAATCTTTGTGTTTATATTGTGATGCTACAGGGAATCAAATAAAAGCTATGCAGTATGAATTCCAAAGCAATATCTTCCAATCTTCGAATATCAATACTGCAGCACCGCATGATTTGGTATGGTATCCATATTGCCTTGCTGGTTATGAAGATAAAATAAACAGCACAGGAAAGTATTTATTCTTGATAAATAAAGACGATGCAAACTATCCAAGAGTAAGTGTTTGCAACTTCGTTCCTGAAAATCAGGCTATGATTTGGAATAGATGGAAAATAAAAACAACGGTTCAATCCGAATATAAACAATATAATCCTGATAGTACTTATGTTGTTGTACATAACGACAATACACCAATGATTCATAGTAGCGTTAACTTGAAAGACGGTGTTTTGTTCATGGTTACATTAAGCCAGGCATCCCCAAATAACTATTCTGGGAATAATAATAATGTTGTATTGCCTGCAGTATTAGACTTTGATGGGCAAATGGATATGACTGGCGAAGTGTTCTCGTTTGGTTCTAAGAATTATTACGTTATAGATGGAATAAAAAACCCAGAAACTACACCCGAATTTAAGACAATAGCCAATGCGCCAATAAATATATATGCAAATGGCGAATTTAAGTTCTCAAGCACAACAGACGAATACGGGGAAATACAATCAGATATTTCTAGTTTGACAAATGTTACTGTTGGGCTTTCTATTGATGCAATAGTTCGTTCACACCCGATTGACGTGGGCGGAAAGACCAAATCTGTTATGAAACGCATTGGAAAGGCACAAATGTCTGTACATGACACCCCAGCAGGTGCTATAACTATAAATGGAAAGACTGGGTATATGAATCCACGCACAGACCATATATGCTTTTATGGCGTAACAGGGATGAAAGACGAGATTAAATACACAATAACCAACAAAAATGGGGCAATGTTCCATCTAGAATCATTACTGATGAACATAGAGTACGGAACATTGGATAGCTAAGATGGAAGATACAAACGCATTATCACAGGCACGCATAAGCGATTTTGAAAGCCAAATATTTGGTTCTGCTGGAGATTTGTTACAATTCTTCGACAATCTAGCTTTCTTCGGTATGCGTAATAAAAATCTCAACTTGCAAACAGAAAACACTATTCAAGCATATCAAAATAAAATGGATGCTTTGGATAATAAGTTGTTGACTATCAAAAACAAGTTGCAAGATAAGTTTAATACTGCGGTTGCTAATGATATTGTGCAAACGGCTTCTCATGGTATTCGTGTTTCTATGAGTAATATACTTGAAAAACATAAAGAATCTGCGTATAATATTACACAGGATATAGCAATAGCCACAAGTAATGTAAATATGGACAAAGCCGCATATAAATCTTATCAGGAACAAGCAAAGATAGGTCAGAAACTAGCTAAATATCAGTTGACGGGCCAGTTGGTAGAATCAGGCATTAAAGCGGCAGAAGACGCAGTTTTGCTTAGCATAGGCGGAGAAACAGGTCTTGACAGTATTCTTAAAGGTGGAGATGCCGGTTCGTTTGGCGATTTATGGGCAGGATTTGAAGGTGCAACCAAGGCACAAGGGTACAAGAGTTCTTATGGGAAATTAGCAGCAGATTTTATTTTAAGTTAAAAGGATAAAATATGGCAGACGTAGCAGAAATAAAACAAACACAAACACCTGGAATTCCGGGCGATGTGAATGTCTTAAACATAAAAGAACCGGGTGTTGATACATCTAAGTTTGAAAAAGCATCTGCCAAGGCATACAAGGACTCTATTACCAACTGGGATTTTGCTGTTAAAAACGAATGGAAAAAGCAATGTGATGAAGCTGTTCAAGAATTTGGCAACAATCCTGCGCAGTTGCAACAAGCACTGGAAAAGATTCGTACAGAAATGTTGCCTAGTGATACGCCACCGGCTATCCGTAATCAGTTTATGAAAGACACATACTATGATTCTGCATCTATATTAAATAAGACTATTACAGAACAGAAAAAACGCCAAAGAAAGCAAACTAAAATAAACGCCACCGCATATGCAGAAGGGTTATCAGACGACCTTGCTACAAGTTATTTTAATGTGTTGACGTATAATGCTGTAGAACCAGCAGAAAAACGCCCAATGGATGTCGAAACATACGTTAAACAGCGTTCTGATTTAGCAAAACTTGCAGATTTAACAGACGATGATGGTAGTTTCTATTTTACAGAAACTCAACGTAAGAAAATGAAAAATCCAGAAAATGCTATGTTGGAAGGGTTTAAACAGTTTTTTGATGGCATGTTGCTTAATGATGACGATGATTTAAAGAATTCAACAGATTATTATACAAAGTTTATGCTTGCACCAGAACGTTATATGGCAGACAATGGTATGAGCAGAACAGTATATGAAAAAGCAAAAGCATACGCACAAAAAGAATTAAAACGTGCAGGTGCAGATATTAAAAAAGCAAGATTTAACCAAAGCGTAAAAGAATATACGTCTTTGCAACTGCAGGATTTGCCCGGAACAGTAGAATCATTGAGAGAATCTGGCTTATTGCCGAAAGAAATGATAAACCAGATGGAAAAGGTCAACGTTAAATTCAACGAAATCGACCCAAGTAAGACAGAAAGCCCTGTTGCTATGCTTGATTTGTTGCGTATGATTAACAGCGCAGAAAAGAATCCGGCACCAACAAACGATGCAGAACAACAAAAGATTTTGGAACAAGGAACAGCAACACTTGATTCGATTGCAGAATACGCCCAAACATACGGGTTGAACCCTAAAAATGTACAGAGAATGCGTGAAACCGTAGTAAACTGGGAAACAAATACTGCTTTTGCGCCAATTATGCAGAATTTTAGCGATATTATTGACAATTTTGAATCTAAAATGACAACGGTTCGCAATATCAGTACAGGCAAAGGTGGGTTGAAAACAGCGTGGCAAGGACTTACTTTGCTGGATAAAATGAGCTATGACGAATCTGTAAAACTTATTCGCTTAAATAATTTATTGTCTACCGCAACCGATACAATAAACCAACAAATTCGCCAAGGAGATTGGGCGGGCGTAAAACAAACTCAAAGAGAAGTCCAGAAAAACGCTGCTCAAATCAAGTATGACTGGGTTGATTGGGAAGAAGCATCGAAAAACCCAGAGTATCGCGTAAATCGAAATGGTCGTGTTGTTAGACCGAAAGATTTTACTTTTGATGGCGACGTTATATTTGAAATTGTTGAATAATTGTGTTACCATTAACCCAAAGGATGAGAAATGGCTGAGATACTTGGGAAAGATTTAGATAATTATGATGAATCATTAGCGGCAAGACAGCCATTTAGTTTGAGCGAATCAGATACTGCCGAACCTAAATTTATGACAGGTGCAGATTTGGTTCGCAGTGCAAAGATTTCAGCAGATTGGAAAGACCCTATAGCTATCAGAACACAAGCGTATACACCTGTAGCTAAAGCATCTCAACCCGTGTTATCGGCTGGGCGTTCTATGGTAGATTCTTTAGTGAATTTGCCATCAAATATTGCTAATTTAGTTGCTCAGGGTGTTTTGGAAAGCACAGGAAGATATGAACCAGCAGTAGACGTTGTTTCTATTCTTGCAGATAAAAACAAAAGAGAAAAATTAAGAAAGGCGTTTGAAGAAGACCAAGAATCATTAGATGAAACGATTAAATTGCTTTCTGGACGTGATTATTCTGTGGACAAATGGGCAAGAAGAGTTATTGCTAACACCACTGCTAATGTGGAAAACAGAAAGTTGGTTAGAGAATTGTATAATCAAGCACAAGGGATAGATTCAAGCAAATGGTATAACGAAGCTGGTGCTATAATTGGTGCTATGGTCCCTACTATGGCTGTTGGAAATACCGCATTTGCTACAAGTCGCGCATTTGGTGCCGGAAGAGCCGCCGCAACTAAAATAGCAACCAACGTAGCAAAAGGGTATATTGGTGCCGAAATGGCTGGACAATACGCAGAAGAAACGGCTGCACAGTATTTACAACGCACTGGCGACAAGAATTTTGAAAACTTTACAGCAAAAGATGCAAGCGGTTTGTCTGCTGCTGCATATGGTGCGATTGGTGCGCAAATCGAATTTATGGGCGGTGTTGAACCTATTATGGCAGGTGCGTTGACAAAGGTTGGCTTGCGCTCTGCTGGATTAAAGGCAGCGGCTAAGATTGGTGTTGGCGAAGCAACCGAAGAATTATTGCAAGGATTAACTGAAACCTTGTTCCGTAAAATAGAAGGAACAACCGATAAAACTTGGAAAGAAGGTTTTGAAGATTCCTTAAAGGGTGCTGCGTGGGGTTTGTTTATCGGTGGCACAATGGGAACAACTGCCTTTTATGTAAACAGACGCAATCTTGTGAAAGGTATTAAAACTACGCTACCAAATATTAGCGATACAGAAGCACAATTAGTCGCAGATGCTATGATAGATAACACAGCTGAAATGTCTTCACAAGACCCAATTTTGCGTAACAATCTACGCAATAAAGTAGCGTTAATGTATCGTGATGTTGATGTGGACAACAAAGACACAATAATAGACGCTACCACAGATTTGGAATATTCCCTGATTGCTATGGATGCGATAGACCGTGGTATTGAAATCACAGACCATGAGATATTTCAAGGCGAAGTAAATGAACTTGGTTGGTTTAGAGAAGGCATACCAGAAGCACAACGTGCCGAAATCAAATCTATCAACGATAATATTGTTGAATTAAAATCCCAACTGGAAGAATTGAACAAAGCCGAAAAGAAAGATTGGGCGAAAATTGAAGAAACCGAAAATAAATTGGCACAAGCAAGCCAGTATGTGTTGGAAAGAGTATCAGACCTTGCAACAGAGTTTAAGAAACTTGAAGATAGATACGTTGAAAAAGAAAAACAGAAAGCGTTAGATGCGTTTGAAGCTACACAAGAACAAAAAGAATTGGCTAATAGTTCGGCATCTCTCGTGTTCAATACATTGTCTAACGAAGGTGTAAATGTACAAAAAATAGATGAATTGAAGCCAACGAAACACGGTGCTGTATATTTACAGATAAACCCACAAGGTGGGAAAGGCTTTAAGATTCGCTTGGGTGTTACGCCAATAGGCACATTGCATAAATCTGTTGTTGCCAATTTCAACGTAGCAACGATGACACCAGAGCAGATATTGGCGCGTATTCGCAACTTGATAGAAAACAAATACCCACAGACCAACAAAAAGGCAAAAGGTGGTGTTAATATCGGGTTTGGCGAACAACCAATGTTCCAAGAACAGTTTGACATCGCTGATGAAAACGCACGTCTTGACGATATTTACCCTGAATACAAGGGCGAAACAATCAACATAGACGGAAAAGAACGCACAGTTTATAATTCAAACGGCGAACGCATCGCACAATCAGAACCTGCCCTGCGTAATTTCTATAAATGGTTTGGCGATTCAAAGGTGGTTGACGAAGAAGGCAGACCTATTGTTATGTATCACGGCACAAGCAATACATTTGATAGTTTTGATCCAACAACATTTGGTTATGCAACAGACAGTGGTTTCTTCGGTTCGGGATTTTACTTTACACCAATAGAATCAGAAGCACGATACTATGGAAGAATTGTAATGCCGGTGTATCTTAAAATAGAAAAACCATTTATTGTATCAACCGGTGGTTATTATTCTGGGTTGTATGATAATTTGTTTGAAGGCGGCGGACAATTATTAAAAGATTTGGGGTTGTTGGCAGAAAACGACTTGAAAGATTTTAATAAATACGAAAGATTGAAAAAAGAATTTTTGAAAAATGCCAAGGTGGAAAAAATCTATACTTACGATGCAAAACACAACGAAGTTCAAGTTTGGCGGGCAAGTTTTGAGAAAAACGGCAGAAGTTATGAATCAAATTCATATAGACCTTGGGAAGAAGTCGGCTATAACGAAAAAGAAGATACCAAAGAAAATGCGTTGAATAATGCTTGGGGCGAATATGCACATTTCAACGATTTGAATTTCTTGATTCAAGATTTATCTTTCACAGATTACATCAGAACAAATGGTCTTGCCGAAGAATTATCAAACATCATAAAATCACGTGGTTATGATGGGACTATTGCAGGGGACGAACATATTGTTTTTGAACCAAGTCAAATCAAATCTGTAGACAACCGTGGCACGTTCAGCGCGGATACTGGGAATATTTACTGGCAAAACCGCCCATCTGGTGCCGCACCATCAACATATCGTGGTGCATACATACCAGAATACAGATTTATCTTGCGTGCAAACAAGATGGATGCTTCCACATTATCTCACGAATTGGCTCATGACTGGATGGAAGCAAACTTTGACCGCTATCGTTCTGGGAAACAAAGCAAAGATTTCATGAAAGCATGGGGTGCGTTGGAAAAAGCTCTTGGAATACCAGAAAATGCAACGTCTGTACCACGTAAGGCAAGTGAAGCATTTGCTCGTGCTTACGAAGCATGGATTGTTCAAAACGAAGATTGGACAAAGTTTATCAGTGTTGACAACAAAGACAGAGATGCCGTTGAAAAACTGATGAAAGATTATCAGGGCGAACTGCGTGATATTTATAACGACATCAGCAACCCATATTTCAAACAGACATGGGGTAGGTTAGGCGAACTAAAACCAGAACTGAAAGCATGGTTTGACCGTGTAGTTAATATCACAGACCTTGATGTTATGGTTGAACGTGGCGAAATGACAGAATCACAAGCGGCGAACGAAAAGTTAAACCGTGCAATAGATACTGTTATTGAAAACACAACAGACGAAGAAACAAAACTGGCACTCGAAGAAGCAAAGACCTTAAATGATACAGCACGTTATGAAGTTGAAGGTGGAAACCAAAACAGTATCCAACGCAGATTGTCAGCATTGGCTAAGGAAATAGACGGAAACGGTATGGCATTAAAGGGCGATAAATACGATTCACATCGTGATATGATGCAAGTGGCAGAAGTGGCAGACAACTTTGTAAAAACACGTCTTGATGATGCTTTGGCGATAATTAACGGTCAAATGGCAGAAGTTGAAGGGTTGTATAAGGAAGATTTATACACTGCTCTGGAACGTTTGGCTGTTGAAAATGGCGATTTGGGCTTGATTGACGAATTGAAAAACAGCGAAGTAGCGAATCGTTTGGCAAAAGAGTTAGGTCAACGTGTCGCAGGATTCCGTAATTTCAAGCAATCAACCGATATTGACGTTGTGTCTGCATTGAAATCACTTGATATGAAGTTCAATAAGGCGTTAGATAATAAGAAAGCTAAACAAGAATACGATTCTGCACTTAAACTGTTGGATGAATCTCTCAAACACCAAGATAAGATTGCAGATAAAGATTTAGATAACTTCTTAAAAGACTTGGAGTGTAAATGATATGAGCTGCATACTTCCTGAAAACATTAAAGATTTACGTAGAGCAATACAATCACAAGGTGGTTTTGCTGGTCTGCGTGGTAAAACAGCACAAGAAAGGGTTAATTTCTTTGCGCAGTATGTTGATACACCGGGGTCAACCAGTACAGCAGAATGGTTAAATCGTGAAGTTGAAAGACGTATATTGAAAAACAATCAGACGGCTGCTGTTAAGGAATGGATGCAGAAACTGGAAAAGAAAGGGGTTAAAATCAGCAACAAAACCGCTGTTCTTGACCGTGTTATGAACAAGAAAGAAGTATTCAACCCGAAGGGGTTCTATGCCGATGGTTTGGCAAAACAAGCATTGGGGTTTGAAACAAGCCGTGAAGATGCGAAAAAGTTATATGATTTATCGAACACAATAAACCAGTTGAAGAAGAACCTATTATCGTTAGACCCAGAATATTTCAATCGTAAATACTCTGAATTAAACGATTTACCAGAAAATGTAAAACAAGCACGTATGGCGTTGGGCGAAAAAATGGTAGAATTCCAAAAGGAATACGAAACGATTGCCCTGAAAGCACGCATGCTTGATTATGCTAACAAGAATCTGAAAGGGAAGGTGTTTGAACGTGTATTGGAAGTTGCAGGTAATTTAAAGTCAATCAAGGCATCTTTTGACGTGTCGTTCTTACGCCAATTACAGACAACAGCACTGGCAGGACAGACAAAATCATTTTATGATGCTATGAAATCTGGTTATCAAGTGTTCTTTGGAAAGAAAATTGGTTGGGCAGATACACTGATGGCAGAAATATTGACACGACCAAACGCATTGTCTGGTAAATATTCCCAATTCGGTGTTGAAGTTGGTATAAAAGAAGAAGCTTTTCCTGAATCTTGGGTTTCACAAGCGATTGGCGAAACAGATTTAAACCTGTTCAGACGGTCAGAAGAAGCATTCAATGTTGCATTACAGACAGCTCGTGCTGATATGTTTGATTCTATGTGGGAAGCGACCAATGGCGATATTAAATTATTAAAAGACCAACAGGTTGGAAGGGTTATTAACCAATTAACAGGTCGTGGTTGGAGTGTAAAAGACCCAGAAACACAAAGAATCATTAACAACCTTTTCTTTGCACCTAAATGGCTTGCATCTCGTGTTCAATTATTGCTTGACACAAGATTGGTGTTTGCATCTGGTAATAAGATAACAGTTGACGGTAAAACAGTGCTGACACCACAAGGGTTGAGAGCAAGAGCAGCAGTATTCAATGTGCTTTTGATAGCGTTGATTGCGGCAGGTCGTAAATATCTGTGGGGCGATGAAGTGGAAGAAGATACAGACATTGGCACAGCATTAGACCCACGCAGTAGTGATTTTGGAAAGGTTATTATTGGTCGCACAAGGTTCGATTTAACCGCAGGCACAGCAAGTTTGATTACGCTTGGTGCAAGATTATGGACACAAGAAAGCACATCAGCACAAGGTCGTACAAGACCAATGAAAACCGCTGATACGTTATTCTATTTCTTATCTGGCAAATCTTCCCCGGGCATACAGTTTGCTGCAAATCTTCAACATGCATTACGCACAGGTGGGGAATTTGTAGATTATCGTGGCAAACCGTTGAAATGGGAAACAGGTGCAGATTGGAGAGAGAACCTTGCTGAATGGTTATTGCCTATTTCTTTGACCGGTGGATTGGTTGAAGCAGTTACCACACCGAAAGAAGAAATGGACACAGGTTACTGGGGTATGACTATTGGTATTGTTGCTGACTTTATTGGAGTTGGTGCCAATACTTATGAAAAAAAGTGATTGAAAACAAAATAAAGGTCGTGTTATTATAACAACGAAGAAAAGGATATAAAATGTTCAAGAGCCAGAATTTCTGCCACATAGCATCAAATAACCGCAATCAAGTTAAGGTTGGCGTGTTTGTATATCGCACAACTGATAGCCTAGCAACTGTTTTAACTAGTGGTTATTTCAACGATAGAATTATCGACATTAACCTGCATGACCTGATAGTTCATGAAAAGGTAGATAGCGCAGATGCTACAAAAGTAGAACGCAACCTGCTGTGCGTAACAGGAAGAACGCTGGAAAATGTCAGCACTTCTGTTATCAAAAGCAAATGGGAAGGCGATATTGAACAATATATTGAAGAAACTTTTGTTAAAAAAGACGGCACATCTGTAATGACCGGCCCATTGTTAATGCGTGCCACAGACGATTTCAAATGCGCTGTTGCACCATATTGGGATGGAGTTGGATTCTTCAAACTGAACAATAATAACTCTGTAACACTGATGGCAAGCCTGGAATACGAAGATGGGCTTACACCAGCAACAGACAACAAATATGACCTTGGAACATCGTCAAAGAAATGGAAAGATGCACGCATAGCACGTGTTATAACAGCAACAATCAATAATGGATATGACATTGCTGTTCCAGTAACAAATAGCGCAGATACATTGGCATTGAAATCACAGGTTGACGATGCTGCAAATTCAGGGGAACAATTATACAGCACAGGCGTTTGGTATGCGAAAATGTATAGCGCAACCGTAGTTCCAACAGGCGCAGAATATGATGGCAGAAACTATGCTGACTTCTCACAGGTTGATAGCGACAACAACCCTGTAATCAAAATATATACAGGTGCTAGCGGTGCATGGACACTAACAGAAACAATCACGCCACCTGCAAATCACAATGGCTACATTACAGTAACAAGCAAAATATGGGATATTTCAGAACAAAGCGGTCAGCAGGGCGGTTTAGTGTTATGGTCTTATAACAGCAAGACATTTACACCATACCCAAGAATTGTATCGTTTGAAAGCATAAATATTACTGGAAACTCAACTGTAGTAATGCCTGCAACACCAACACCAAATAGTATTCCAAACAAGCAATATGTTGATGATTTGGTTACGAACAGCGGAACAGGGCGCAATGTTGGAGATATATTCTTCACAATGCGCAAAGATAGTGGTCTTAATGGCGCAGTAGATTGTAATGGCGCAACTTATAACATAACAGATTTTGTAGGCGCACAGAGCATAGGCGACCTATTAGAAGATGGTAAAGTTCCATACGTATCATTATCAACATACGCAACATTACTATCAACACAAGGAAGCGTTGGTGTATTTGGTTGGGATGGCACAGGAAACACAACATTCAGAGTGCCAAGCCTTAATGATGTATTCGTAGAAACAGGAAAAGCAGCAGAAATTGGCGACTATTTGCCTGCAGGATTGCCAGACCATACGCATCAAGCACCATACGGGAAAAATGACACAGACAATGCGCACGCTGAGGGAACAATGAATCCGCACCCTGCCACATCAGAAAGATATTCTACTATACAAGGCTATGGGTTAAATTCCACATTAGCAAGTGCTTCTAATTCAATCTACGGCAATAGCACAACGGTTCAACCTGAATCTGTACGTTATCGCCCTATGGTGCAGCTTGTTATAAGCGCAACCGATGAAGCTGTTGCTACATGTACAGCGATAACAGCACAAGTAGCGGCAAACACATCAGCAATAAATGGTGCAGATTATGTTGTCGAAAGCCTGTTGCCAACAGCACAAAACAACTATACGTGGTATCGCAAATATAAAAGTGGCTGGGTTGAGCAAGGTGGCGTTCAAACAGGGGCAACATCGGGTAGCGTGTCCGTATCTTTGCCAGTAACAATGGCAGACACCCACTATTTTGTGCAAGTAACATCAACAGACAAAAGCCTTTTTGGGTCTGGCGCACCTGATACGACAACACAAGCAACTGTAGAAACTCGTGGACACGACCACTCTGTTCAGCCTTGCAGATGTTCTTGGCAAGTAAGTGGTATGGCAGCATAAAGGAATAACATGAAAAAACTATTGATTGCACTGGCTCTGATTGGATGCGCTAAAACAGCACCAGAATTAGCCACAGAAACAGCATTAAATCAAGTTAGTGCAGTTGAAGCCAAAATAAAAAAAGAGTGTCCGCAGGCCAAAATAGACAGAGATATTATTGCTCTCCAATCAAGCATAAAAAGCCAATATGCTTCATGCGAAGAAAGACTGCAAACATATAAGGAACGCAATAATACACTGATTGTGATAATTATTGGTATGATTATCGTGTTCTTAGCGAAACAAAGGTGGATAAAGTGAAATTCTCTCTTTCGGAACTGCTGAATGCAGGTCAACACAAGTGGAAAGAATCAGAGATAGACCCAGTAACCAAAAGAAACCTGGAAGATTTAATACTGAAAATCAATTCTCTAGGATACAACCCACCAATGAGAGCAACATCATGCCTGCGATCAATAAAAGACCAACAAAGAATCAACCCAAAAGCAATGGGAAGTAGCCATCTATACGGGTGTGCTGTGGATATAGCAGACCCAACGGGCGAACTGGCAAAATGGCTTAAAAACAATACACGCAAACTGGAAGTGCATGGTTTGTGGATGGAAAACCCAGAATATACTTATGGAAAAAACGGGAATTGGGTGCATTTATCTACGTTAATGCCCAAAAGTGGAAGACGAATTTTTATTCCTTGAAAAACACATTAAATTGTTGTAATGACAAAGGTAAAGGAAGTATATTATGACATTTAATCACACACAAGAAACAAAAGATAAATTAAAAGAACTTCATTTAGGCAATAAAAACTCGCAATACAAAGACGGAAGAACTAAATGGTTTAAAGAACATCTAGATGAAAAGAGATTATATCAAACATGGATTGGAATAAGAAGAAGAGCAGGCGGAAACCGTTTTAAAAAAGACATATTAGATAGACACGCAAAGATATATTCATGCTTAACTGTAGCACAAGAATGGAATGATTGGTTAGTATTTTATAAATGGGCAACAGAAAACGGATGGCAACCCAATTTAACGATTGACAGGATAGATAACACAAAAGGATATTCGCCAGATAATTGCAGATGGGTTCCCCGAGCAGAAAACAATAGAAACCGCAGATGCGTAGTTCGTTATGATTGGAATGGGGAAAAACTAACATTGGGTCAAATTGCTGAAAAAGAAGGTTGGTGCGAAAGAGATGTAGAAAGAGCAAGAAATAGAATAAAAAAATATGGATATTCTGTTTACGATGCTTTTTATAAAATAAACCCAAACCAAACATATATCCCAAAATCAATGACACGAATATTTAACCCATAAAAAACACAATGCAATTTATGAGCGCATCTGCACAGGCTTTTAGAGATATGGTTAAAAAACCGAATAAATTCCATGCGCAAAAAACGATTGTTGATGGAGTGGTCTATGATAGCAAAAAAGAAAGCAAACGAGCTATAGAGCTACAATATCTCGAAAGAGCAGGCAAGATAAAGAACCTTGAAAGACAGAAACAGTTTGTCTTGCAGGATGGCTTTGTTAACAACGAAGGCAAGAAAATACGCCCTATTTCATATTTAGCAGACTATTATTACGAACAAGATGGGCAGAAAGTGGTAGAAGATGTTAAAAGCCCTGCAACACGCACTCAAGTTTATATGATAAAGAAAAAGCTTTTTCAATTTAAATACCCTGATATAAAATTCATAGAATCATAAATCCCTCTACAAAAGTAGGGGGATTGTTCAACATTATACATAAGAGTTGATGCTTATGAAGAAACACGCTTGATTGCTCTTGCGTGCTTTAATAATTACACGATTGTTTTAGCAAGTCAATAAAAAAACACCCCAACAATCGCCAGGGTGTTTAGGTTTTAAGTAATACTGGTTAGGCTTATAATATAGTGCGAAACCAATAAAATGTCAAGGCTTATTTTTTCCCGCCTTTGCGCTTTTTCCCACAGGGCATGATTAACTCCTTTATTTCACTTTTCTTAGGTTTGGATTGGCACGCTTGGCTGCAGGACTGGCCTTACGTGTTGAGCTTGCAAGAATAGCACCAGCCTGTTTCATGCTAACGCCTTCTTTTCTTGCGATTTGTTTCTGTGCTGCTTTGAATCCCATTCCTTTGTGTGCTTTCATGTTTAGTTCCTTTGGTTTGTTCTACCTGTTCTTATGAATTCCAATCTTTTCCATTCTGCGTATTCTGCTGCATCTAATGCGCCTTTTTCATTGTTGCATGGTTTGCAGGCTAGCACAATGTTGGCTGGTTCTGTTTTTCCCCCACGTGATTTTGGGGTAATATGGTCTTTGGTTGCTTCAGACAGTGGAAATTGTTTCAGGCAATATGGGCATGTAAAACTCACAGTTGCACCGTATAACTTTTTCCACCGTCTTGCTTTCATCTTTATTCCTTTTGTTTTGGAACTTCAATACCTACAGACTCTTCTACTTTTTTCTTAAAGTTTAATGTCAGTATGTCAAATGCCCTTAAACCTGTTATATCACGCATGTTTTCTAATATACTATAAATTTCAAGTATGCAGAACACAGAGAACGCCATTCTTGATAATTCCAATGTTCCTGCGATATAAGTTGGTAAAACCATATTTTCGGCAACATGTAATGCTATTGCTGCTGTGAAGTATGTTATTGTTTTCAATACTAGTCGAGATAATTTTGTGCTTTCTCGTCTTTGCCCACGATAAGGGGCAGCGACAAGACCTGATAGAGTATCAAGAGCCATGCAGATAAGTAACCCGACCATAGCAGAGTGAATATTTTGCGTAAAAGAGAAAATAGCACCACCGATTGCGTAAAGTGCTTTGCTAGAAGTCCAGGTTACTCTATACATTTTTAGGCCTTTTTAATTATGTCTATCAATTTATTTAATAAGGCCTTTCCGCTTTCATACAAACCAGTAATGACAAGTTTAATCAAGCCATAAACGAGTTGCCAAATATATTTAGCCGTTCCTTCAACAAACGGAATAATCAGCGATTTGTATTCACACCACAGAGCTTTCCACTCTTTTTTATATTCTTCCCACAAACTATTCCAAATGTTTTGTGCTTTTTTCTTTGTCATGGTTTGCTCCTTAATGAGTTGCAGTGTCGATTACTGGAGAGCCACCGCCACCATGCAAAGAAGCCGTTAAAACAACACGATGTTTTTTATTATCTACAGTTACATACCCTTTTGTTGAGTTTGGGTTTTCCGAGAATTCTATATCGCCTTCTAATTGTGCAACAAGGTTTACCTTGTGCTTTTTACCGTCTTCGTCTGTAACATAACCGGTGCTAACATTTGCACTATCAGATAGTTGTAATGTTCCTGCTGGTTCTGCTGTTAAAACTGTACGATTCTTTTGTCCGCCATCTTGAATAACAAAAGCGGTGTCTGAATTAGGATTATTAGAATATTTAATAGTTGGCATATAGTTCTCCTTTTATCTACTGCAATTTAATAGTTTCAAGAAAAAAAATTAAAAGCAATAAAAAAAATACCCCCAAACTAATGGGGGTTGTTTATTCGCCATACTTTTTTTTGAAGTTATCAAGGAAAGCACGATTGGCTTGTCTGAAAGCATTAACATTGCCTGGTTTCTTTATCAGTTCTCTGAAAATATCAGGTGTTAAACCTTCTATTTGTGAGAATATCCAACCAAGGTTTTTGTGTTGTTCTAATGCATTGACAATCGCAGCGACATATTTGCGTTCCTGATGGAATTTTTGTTTTTCTGGGTCGTTCATGTCTTTCTGTTTTTGAGCAATGCGCTTTGCCTTAAATTCTGCTTGTATTTTGGCGTTTCCTAGTGTTTTCTTTTGGTAGATGCTTCTGCGCATAAGAATCTTCTCTTCACGTGTCATTTTGCGCACAAAAACGCCTTTTAAGAAAAGTTCTTCTTCTCTAGTAATACCAAACTTAGCTAAGCGTGGTGTAAAAGCAGGTTGAGAAAGGTCTGTTTTTATTTCTTCTTGGCTTTTTTCTTGTGTGCTTTCGCTTTCACTTGAGCTTCTATCTTCTGAATCTCCGCTACTGCATGTTTCATCACAAAGTTCGCTATTATCTGTTCCGATTTCTTCTGTAACCACAGTATTGGTTTCAGGTACAGTGGTATCTTCACTGCTATTGTCTTGCAAACTTTGCAGATATGCTTGTGCGTTTTGTTTTGCTGATTCTTTTTCATCTTCGGACTCCGCTGTTTTAAGTTGTTCTAATAATTCCGCTGCTTTTGCATCGGTCTTTGCTAAATTTCTGATTTGTAAATACCAATTTAATGCCATGTGCTACTCCTTAAGCTAAGGCGTTCACAATGTATTCAGGAATAAATTCTGGTGCGCCAATCTTTTCTTCAAATAATCTTTTTTGTTGTTCTTGGAATTCGTGATAGAACGCCATTTTTTCATCTATTTCCTGTTCTGTAAGTGCGATGCTGGCATGATTAGCCATGATGAAGTTAACCTTGTCTGCTTCTTTTACAGCTACCTTATAGAAAATGAAGCCAGAAGCGTCAATTTCTGCTGATTGAATAACGCCAGCCCATTTAACTAAATCTCTTCCTTGTTGTTTAAAAGCCCATACTTTTTGTCCTAATTCATATTGTTGTTTCATGTTGTTGCTCCTTTATTTATATTTCCATTGATAACCGCCTGCGGATTTTCTTTCTCCACGGCAACAATCGCAGATGTGTCCACGATTTATTTTTGTAGTTTTAGATGCTTCTGATGCACCATAAAATTCTGTTATTATTGTGCTGTTTTTTATTTGTAAAACAGGTTTAGAGTTCCAGTTATCTTTACCAAACTTATTTAAAGCTGGGCTAATAATTTTCCTACCCAAAACTCTAAAAGAGTGTAATATATTTTCAGAAGCGCTGCACCATTCAAGATTTTCAACCCTATTATCAGTTTTTATTCCGTTTTTATGATTAACTTGCGGTTTATTATTAGGGTTTGGAATAAAAGCTTCTGCTACCAGACGATGTATTTGTTTATGAAGCGGTTTATTGTTTTTAAACAATGTTACACGCAAATAACCACCTTTTATTTTTTCTGGTTTTAATATTTTAACTCTACATTCTGGATTGTTCACGCTATTATATTTACGTGAATAAACTATTCCCGTATCGGTTACATAATATCCAGCAAAATCTTTTATTGAAAACGCTTTCATTATTTTTTACCTTCGGTCATTTTTTTTGCTCTTTCGAGTAACATTTTGTCCTGGGTTTCCCTATCTGCTTTTGTAAATACTCTTTGCCATTCTGCTTCTGAATAATTTGCTTCTGGTTGAATTACTGGAATACGATTTCCCATCTGTGCTTGACGTATCTTATTCAATGATAAAGCCCACAGAGAGTTTGTTTCGAATAGCTTTTTGTGCATTTCGTATTCGGCTTCTGAATTACAGAAACCTTTAAGCCATGCCAAGACATTTGTGTTCCATGCGTTAATATCTGATACTTCGCCAATAGCTTCTTGAACAGCAGTATTGCGTTCAGAAACAATCTTCTTTGCCATTTCTTCTTTCTGTGCCAAAGGCGTAAGGTCAATAGCTTTGCTCGCAACCAATTCGTCTAAGACAAATCTACGCATGTCATTATTGCGTTCTACGGACATACCTTTTTCTAAACACAGCTTGTCCAGTTTTTCGAACACAGTGTCGATTTTCTTTTTGTTGTCTTCATTAGATACGAATTCATCGAACTTGCTGTCTAAGACGAAGTTTTTGCCATATTCTTCGACCTTTTCTGGTGTTTGTTTCAGTTTAGAAATTTGTGAACGATAATATTTTTTATCTTCGACCAATTTTTTGATTTTATCAGCATCGAAATCGCCATCAGAGTTTTTGAATTCAGCCAATTCATCTGCTGGTGGGGTGTCTGCCGGTGGAGTTTGGTCTTTTAAGTCTTTTTCTTCGATGTCTGCCATTACTTATCCTTTTTGTTGCTTTGTGGTTTAATTGCATCTTCGCCTTTTGAGATAAGAAAATCTATAGCTTCCAATCTGCCAAGGTATCTATGCAGGTTAATTCCATTAGGGTCGTTTGACGTAACGACCATAATTTTCATTTGAGATATAAACTGTTCACGGAATTTTCTAAGTTGTTCAAGAACTATGTCTTGACCGAGAGAAGCCGCAATCATGTTGCGTTCTCTCAAGTGTTCTTCTGTTTCTATCATGTTTTACCTTTTGTTGCTTTGTTATTCTGGTAATCCCATGTTGCCAGGCATTTGCCCGTTTTTATAAGCTTCAACTGCTATTTCACGAGCGAATTGCGCACGTTGTTTAGCTATTTCTGCTTCTTGTTGTGCTTGTGCCATCGCCTGCATATTGCTAGAGATTTCTCCTTCTGGCAATACAATATCTTCATCTACACGCAACAATTCAGCCAAACGATTAGCATATTTTGGTTTATTCAATGCCGATGCTGTTAATGAACCGTCTTGTGCTGCAACATTAAACATATCAATCATTGTTGCGATGGCTTGAATCTGTTCTGTATCTTTTACTTCTGTTGAAGCCAGTGTTATACGGCAGTTTTCAACATACTGTTTGATCGGGAAGCTTTCAGGGTAAAAGCCCGGTATTTCTTGGAACTTCCACAGCAACCAGCGAACATCGGCTTCAATCATATGTTGTGCTACAGAAACCATATTGTTAGATACGGTATTCAATCTGTTTGTTCTAGCAGCGATTTCTGTTGCTGTCATTCTTTGGTTTGTTTGATTTGGAATTGTTTCCGCCAACATAACAGACTTAATATTCATTTCCATCTGTGTCTGATTCCACTGTTGAACATTCGGGTCATCGCCCAACATTAACGGTGTCAACGATGGATTGTCTTTGCCTGTGGATTCCACTGGTATCAATTCCATTGGCTTCATTTCCAAACGGTCATAGTCAAGCTGATGGTTTTGATTTACTAACCACATTGGCGCAGCACGGAACATTAAACCAAACGTAGAATAGTATCTAAGTGCGTTAAGTTGATTTAATTCTGGCAACGCTTTAACACCAACGCCAATTCCATAAACAGAACCCGGCTTTCTTGTCCAGAAGTCAGAACCGAAATCGCAGAATTCAGCCGAACGGTCAATTAACAATTCTTGGCCCAAAGTTACGTAATAATGCCACAAACCATCTTCGTAGTTGTAGATTGTAGATTCATGCAATTCAAGAATATCACACGCATTGCTTTTAGTTGTAGGAACACCATTAAACGTTGTACGGCCTTCCAATTCTACAAATGTTGCAGGAAGTTCTTCACGTTTGATTTTTAATACACGATAATAGCCATCTGTTTCGCCAGTAAACCCTTTTGTGAGAGCCACGTCTTTGATTGGCACTGGCACACGATAAAATCTGCGAGAAAGCATATCAAATGTACGAAAACATACTGTTGTGCCTGCGACTAAATCGTAAGCAGATTCAAGATAATTGCCTAAGTTTTGAATCAAACAACGATTTATTGACTTAGATACATTAGCATCAAAAGCACGTTGGTCTGCAGAATCTTCAAACCCGCCAAAGTCAGGTGCTTGTACACTTGCTATTGTCTGCCCATCTGAACAGATAATACGTTGAAAACGAGAAGCAAAGTTATCTGCTGCTTCACAACCAACATTGGTTAACAGACGTGTATTTTCCCAGTTATTTGGGATGTTTTCGTCTATGTAGAACGAATCACGATTAGGCATCGTCATACGGAACACAGATTGATAGAGAGAATCCCAAACATCTTTATCTGCTTGTGCTTTAGAAAATCTAGTTTCAATATCTTGTATATTCATTATCCTAAATCTCCATATTTATCGTAGTCAATAGATGGGGAAGAAACACCACCATATGAAGTGTTTGTAAGGTTTGAAATGCTGTTCATGAGTTGCATATTTTCTCTACGTTGTTGCTCTTGTTGAATCTTCTTCTGTCTAGCAATTTCTGCCGATTGTTCTGCATAAGCACGTTGCTGAGATTCCAATGCTTGTCTTTGAGTTTTTTGAGCCTTATATTCTGCACGTGGATTATATCCAGTTGTAGCACCCATAGCCCAGCCACCAACATCGAGTGCAAAATCTGCCACTTTGCTGGCGCCGTGTTCTACTGCTTCTAATCTTTCACCGACCCAACCGCCAATATGAACACCCATAATCAATCCTTTCGTTAATAGAAAGATAACAAGACAAAAAATAAAAAGCAATAGTTTTTTATTATATGCCTGCATCTTCTACAAGGGATTTCAAGTAAGCCGAATCAGGTTGAAGTACTTCCCATTCTCCGCCTGTTTCTTCTACCATTGTTAATTGTATAAAATCAATAAACTTTGTAAAAGCTACCGTATCTAAACAATGCGTATTAACAACTCCATAGCGAGCTTTCCAGTATTCTTTTAGAATATCTGACCGCATCATCCATGGTCGACAGCCTTTGGGCATAAAACCAGTTTGGTTATAGAAACGCAGAATTGCGACAATAATAGCCATTAAAAAGCGGTTTTGTTCGTTGCTACGTTTGTTTTTATGTGGTTTGATTTCAATATCTAAACCGTTTTTAGATGCTTGATATACAGCAGGAAGTTGAATTGCTATCCAGTTTTGTATTTCTTTGTAAGGCGTATCTTTGTGAAAGAACATGTTAAAACCATTTTTTCATAATGTTGTTTGATTTGATTATGCCGGCTTGCTTATAGGCATTAACCGTTGGCTCATCACGTGGTTCATATGTCATTATTCTATGTATTCCATATGCAATAGCATCTGCGATATTAGGAGATTCGCCATTAAGATTCTTTTTAATTTCTTTCTTTTCTGCTAAGCGTAACATTCCTTTACTTTGTTCTGGGGTCGCATATACCTGAGCATACATTTCACGTTTTATCTGGTCTATGTAAGACGGATTACCAACAAACCAACATTGATTTTGATTTATCATCTTCTGCCAAAAAGCATAAGCTTCTGTGCGTTGATTGAATATAGTATTTCCCCCAGTTAAAGCAGGACTGTTGCCATAAAAGCCAACAACACCAAGAGCAGTACGAGAACGTGGGTCTGGCGCACGTTGTTGCATAGCTGTTAACCCAATACCATTCGCATCCCATATTTCCCCAATAGCACTAGTTTTTGCACGTGCTTGGGCTACTTTTACAACCAGTTGTGGCGATTCAAGTTGGTACTTACCTTCAACTTCCACTAGTATTGCACCATATCGGTTCTTGCTAACTTTCGCAATAACAGATTCATCCCCATAACCAGCACCAACGTCAATGGAAAGCACGACATTATTTGTAATTGTTTCGTCTGGCGCAAGGTCTTCGTATTTGCGTGAGAAAAAGTTCTCTACGCCTGTATTATCGAACCATGGTGCTGCATCTGTATCATTTTGGCACATAATAAAACGAGTATAATAAACTGGGGATTCTATCTTAGCACGTTCATAAGATTCTCTAATGTGAGCAGGTAAGGCTGTGTTTTCCCACCAATCAACACGAACTACCAGAGCATTGTGGGTCTTGCAGAAGTCCACAACTGATTGTGGTGGGTTATTGGAAATCAAGATAATCACTTTACAGTGTCGAACTTCAGTTTCCAACGCAGCAACACCCTGTATCTTATCCCATTTTTCTACTTCTTCACAGATAAGCACATCGTACTTTTTCTGTTCGTTCTTAATATCGTTTTTGCCAAAGAAGTCGAAGTCAATGCGACCAGTGTAAATAAAGCGGTGCATAGGTTCACGTTTGGAAGTGTTTGCACCTGTTCCAATAGATTCTGGTGCAAGGCGTTCAAAAGCATCCTTAGAGCCATTTAATCCGTTTTCGGTCATGGTAGCATATTTTACTGTGCTAATATAGCCATCATATATACCTGCAATAGATGCTCGTTGCGCCCATTCTGACTTTCCAGAACCACGAGAACCTGGAATAAGTATAATCAACGGTTCGAGTTCGTTCCATAAATATTCAGGCGTATCTTGATAAAGCTGTATGCGTTCGATAATCTGCGGATAAAGTTTTAACAACTTTTTAGGACAATTCTCTAAAATTTTATCAAGCGATAGTTTCATTTGTTAAATAATTCCTTTCTCTTTTTTGTGCTTTCTACAAATTGTTTGCGACATTTTGTAAATTCTGTTACAATATGTTCAATAATCTTTTTATCTTCTGGGCAGGTGGTTCTTTCCGCTGTAACATCAATAAATAAGTTTGTAACTCTGTCATAACCTTGATAATAAAAAACATCATCGTTGCTTTCAAGATTAAGCAACCTAGCACAAACTAATTGTTTTCTTATACAAATTCCATCTTTTTCGTATACACTTCCCATTTTAATTATCTTTTTGTTAATTGTTCAAATATAAACTTGCCATCTTCAGGTTTAACCATATTGCGCAGGCATTTACGAATATCTGTCGTGCCATAGAACTCTTTTAGGTCAAGACCGTAAAACTTTTCCATAGCACGCACATCATCTCTGATATCGGTATATGCACAATCGGTGCTATCTTGTGTCATGATAAAATCAGATGCCCAATAGCAATGACGTTCCATTGTGAATGTTGGTGTTATCAGTGGTTTGTAATATGGTTTAACGTTTTCTATGCACCACTTGCCTTTGAAGAAGGATTGCAACCAAATAATCTCTTGGTAGAGTGTCATATCAGGATACTTCAAATCTTCATCGTAATAGCGTGTCATTTGTAAAACGCTATGTGTTGGACATGGTGGACTTGCCCAAATAAAATCAAACTCACGAAAATGCTTACGCAAATATTCGTGTGCATCTGCAATAACAACTTCATCTTTTGGAAACAAGTGCTGATAGATTGCAGCAACTTCGGGTATATATTCCACAGCGGTTATTTCATGTTCGTCGCCCCAAAGCATACGATTGCCACCTATACCAGCATATAAATTTAAAATCTTCATTATTCAATCTCTATGGTTACTCGTTCTCTTGTTATTTTCTTTGCACCAACTGGCAGGTCGCTCTCTGGTTTTTCCCCAGCCAACTGCCCGAGTGCAACCAGTCTTTCAATATCGCCTTCTGTGATAATCTTTGCTAATGTCTGTGGCATTGTAGCTTCAACAATAGATTTGCGTAGATTATCAGGGTCTAAACCATTATCAGAAAGCAACTTGCGTGTCTTGGCAGACACATCGCCATCTAGAAATAATTTTACTGCTCCTGATACTAGAGCGGTTTTTTCTTTCTTGGTTAGTTCCACAACTTCCCCATGCAACTTGGCAGATTCTATTTTTTGAACAGTGCGATAAGCATCTTTGCCAGCCCCAGCCCATTTCTGTATGGTCTTAACGGCTTTCTTTTCCTGTTCAATAGTTATTGGTTCTTCCATTGTTGCTTTCTCTTATGGTATGATTTTAATGCAATTTCTCTTCTTTTAGCGGCAAATTCAGGGTCTTTAATTTTTTCCTGATATTTTGCTAGGATTTCTTCCCTGTGTCGAGAGTAATATGTTGTTATGCTTGTGTTTATTTCTTTTTGACAATGTGGGCAAATTATTAACATTACATTGTTCCTTTGATTTTTTGATTTTATCACGATATTTTTTTGATTGCAAGTATTGTTTGTATTGTTCGTATTTAACATCTGCAATTTGTTTTGTAAGCATGTCGAGAGTATCTAGATTGACATTGGTAGATATTCTACGGCAAACACAACAGAATCCGTCTTTTAAATTGCTTCTTGGTTTAACGAGAGTAACGATTGTTCCGAATCTATCTGTAGCCCACCATCCATTTTTATAAAGGTCTAAAAGTGTTATATAATTTGATAAGTTACAATCAAGAGCGTTAATATCCACCTTAACTTGCCCGAAGATAGCAATGTGTTTAAAAGACAAATTCATATTACTCTCCTTTCCTTTAGGGTAGCATTTAATTTATATTTTGTAAATCAAATTTTTTTAATTTTTCTTCGATTTCTGGTTGCAGTGCCTGTATTTCTTCGAATTTCATACCGTAGCATTTACAATGCGGGCATTGTGGCGTATATTCCATCTCGCCTGCGAAGTTTATATTATACGGTTTAAGACACCGCACGCACCGAACTATTATTACTTTGTTCATTTTTCTTCCTTTTGTATCAAGCATTTATCTCCACATGTCTTGCACCCCTTGACATTTTTCTTATGCCAGCGTTTGATTTGTGCCAGTTGCTCTTCTGTTGGCTCTTTCATTTCAGTTTCTCCGCCAGTTCCTGTGGGTTTGGGTCTGATAAAACAACAATCGGTAAAGACTGTATGTCCAAAGCACGAGCCAGTGTCAGCAGAGTTGTTGGTTCAAGTATCACGACTTCTGCATCTGGGCATTGTTCCGCCAGTGTTTTACAACGGCTACAACCGTCTTGCGATAGTATTATTTTACGCATTTTTTATCCTTTTTGTTTAGTTTCCATGGTTTATATTTAAGATACCCAAGTGCCTGTGCAACCTTGTTATAAATATATTCTGCAAGATATGCTCTGACTTCGCTATCGTCTGGGGCGCACCCCATATTTGCACCAATCGAATACAGTATAAAATCTGCTGCGTGAATACATTCGTGCATAGCATAACCAATATAAAAATCGTCAGGGTCTTTAATATAAATATGCACTAGTTGCTTGTCAGGAAAGTCATCTGTGTGTGCTGCGTGTTGCGGCGGCACATCGTCTGGCAATCCAACAAAAACTTTAACCCCGTGCTTATATAAAGGTATCTCAAAACCACCAACTTGTTTTACCATCATCTACTCCTTTGTTGTATGTTGCTCCAAGAATCGTATGTCTTCCCGGGGTTCTTCCAATCTATGTTACCGTCAACGATGTTATATATCCGCACACCCCCCATAACGCTACTGCCGACAAGGGCGATGAACGATATTCCGACCTGCCTGTTACCGATATACCTATGGTCTATATAGCAGAGCCTAGGGTTGTGCGCTTGAAATTCTCGCTGTAGTTCTGTCATTTTGTGTCCTTATTTGAAGTAAAATACTTTTTTATCTTTTAATCGTTCCATGTCTTCAAGAGTGATACATCCGTCTGCTTTAAGATTTATTCTAGCACCTAACCTTGCACAGTTTAAGATATGTCCATCTAACTCAAAAGATTTACAATGATTCCAACACCATTCTATTGTTCGTTTGGTTTTAGATTTTTCATACATCGTCATTCTCCCGTTATTGCGTTGAGTGCGTTTCTTGCTTTAAATCCTGAGGTTGAATCTTCTTTGCCAATTTCACGAAGAGCAGACGATGCAGTTTCTTTGTTGTGTTCTTGTCGTTCCAGCGTATTACGCATATCGTAATAGTCAGATTCTATTTTGTTTTTGCAAACTATAACTTCTCGCAGTTGATTCCACAACAACTCTTCTGTTTCTGCTGTTATAATGCCCTGTGTGTTCAAAAGATTTATTTGCCCATGCAATATCTCGATTTGTTTATCTATATCGGTTCGTCTAATGCTCATACGAACGGAAAAATCATTGGCTGAATTATTTATAATTGGTTTGTCGTTCATTTTACATCCTTTTGTTCTAGTGCTGTTTTGATTTGGTTTAAAGTGTCTTCTGCGAATTTCTTAAAATTGCCCAACACAACATACTGATTATCACAATCATTTATTACTGTTTGTGATATTCCTTTAATAAACCCTGTCGCAACATCCAATGCCTTGCGTGTTCGTATAAGTTCTTGCCAAACCTTTGGTGTCGCTGTGTAGTTATCGTCTTTTTCTTTTTGTTTGGCATAGCAATTTGGGCACTCAAAATACAACCCCGAAGAGTGTATTTGTGCATCTTCTAATTCGCACCCGCAAAACGGACATTTAAGATTAGTCATTGTCTTCACCTTGTGTTTGTCTTAATACATCAAATAATTCTTGGTCATCTTTGCTATATCTACCAACCAACAATGGTTTGTAGTTTGGGTCTAATGCCCACTTTGCAATTTCTCGTGATTCTATACACATATCGTGATAGGACATACCTGCACCACGCAAATTTCTAATCAACACCAATGCCGCTTTATATCGTTCTTGTTGTTTATACCAATAATCACTCATTGTCATTCTCCCTTTTCTGTGCTGTTATTTGTTCTAGTGTATTGTGTATGTCGTCTGGTGTTGTCCAACAGAATATGTTTCCAGCATTTAATGTTCTACCGTTTGTTGCGTGTAGATTTTCTTTTACACCAGAACGAGTTTTATCTATCTGTTTTAACTTATCAACAGCGACATCCAATGCCTTGCGTGTGCGTTCTATTTCGTCTTTCAGTTCGGTGTTTTCTTTTGATAAAAACGCAAGTTCGCCCAAATCTATGTTTGGCAGATTTGCTGTGACTTGTTTATCTGTGACACGAAGTGCGGACACATCATTCACCCAATCTATGACTTCGTTCAGTTTTTCGTTTATTTTAGCACAACTATGTATTTGTATTTCTGGTAATTTTTCAATCATTATCGCCACCTTTGGTTCGTTTAATGTTTACATTTACATTTGCGTTTGTTTCAATAGGTTTGGTTATACTTGCAACACTTATCCTTTGATAATCATTTAATGTGATAAGTTTGTTGTCAATTTTCATTAAACATCCTGTTGATATTGCGTATTTACCACCCCATACCTTGCACTCTTTTGATTCTAATAATGCCTGTATTCCGCTTGCAGAGCCATATATAGTAAATATCACAAATATAATTCCAAAAGCCACTAATATAAATGGTAATGCCACATCTTCCCAAAAATCCCACATTTTATTCTCCTTTGTAAATTATTGAATCTGTTGGTTTTACTGGTTCGCAATATTCATACCACTCCCCATTTCCACATTGAAACGGACAATCTTCGTGATGTAGGTCAAAAATGTTGCATAATACATCATATACACAATTTTCTGGTTTATCACTATCATCCCAGAATTTACACAACTTGCCACGCCACTTGCGTTGTTCGGCATAAGGGTCTGTTGGTTGTTCTCTGTATTTTGGGTCATCATACCAATCAGAATCTTCATCTGTTTCAAACCGCCAAGTCATTATTTCATTAACAGCATCTACAAGTTCGTTGATTTTTTCTTGCATTTCCCCAATACTGACTGGCTCGCTTATGGTAAAACCAGAATCTCTTTCTTTCCTTAAAAGTCGTTTTAATTTTTCAATCATTTATTCCCCCTTAAAATTCACAGTTAAAACTGTTTGTCCAAATCGTGTAATCGCAGTAGCCGTCGAGTTTTTCCATCGTGCAACCTGCGAGCAATAATGCGAGTAATAATAGTGTTCTCATAACATATCCTTTGTTAGCGGTTTCCCATGTTTAATCTTGGCGACCAATTTGCCGGCGGTGAATATCGGGTCGGTCAGCAATACACTCTTGTAAGGCAATTCCGCCCCCCAGAACGACGATGTGATTTCGTCTAAAAACGCATCGGCTTGTTGCTCGGTTGTGAATCTCGCAGTGTAGTGTTCTTGAATCAAGTTATCTTGCTCTTGGACAGTCCACTCGGCAATCCACCAGCCAGTCGGCAGTTCTTCATACGACCCGTCATCGTGTTGCACGAAGTCGGGGTGGTATGTGTAAAACGAATTAACTATCTTGATTATCCTTTTCTTTGGGTTGGTCATTTTGCTCTCCTTTCTTTTGTAAATATTCTTGTGCTTTGCGAATTATATAATCCGACATAAACCGACGGTCTTTGCAAAATTGAACGGTCACTGGGTAGTGCTTTTCATATTTTAACAAAGTACCATAAATCGTATTTAATGCTTTGCCGTTGCCAAAATGCAAACAATATTTAGCCAATTCTTCGTGCGTGCCTTCAACCAAAATATACGCTTCGTCATAATCTTTCAGCCGTTCCATTTCACGCTTGAATCTATCGTGGTCGCCAACTAGCGTATTTACAAGGTCGCCACGTGCCTTCCTTTCGCAACCCCATTTGTGCTCATAGCCCAAAATTGAGTAATCAGTAGCGTCTAACTTTTTTATAACAACAGATTCCACGGACTTGCTGTAAGAAAAGTCAAGAGCCAATTTTTCTCTGGTATCGGTAATTAAGGTTATCTTTTCAGCGACATTTCCCATTGTAAATCTCTCACATCGTTTTGCAGTTCTTCCAAATTGATTTCTGGTCGGCAGTTTTCCAACGCCACCCCATTAAAGTCGCATTTGCGTTTTTTTGCCCATACAACAGCGTTTCGCCAGCCGTTAGTCCACTTATCCCGCAATTCGTCAGAAAGCGGTTGTAGGACAGGTTTTAAGCGTTCTGCGTTCGCCATAACGGTCGCATAGTATTCTTTCTTGCTCAAAGGTTGCTTGGCGGCCGCACAATGCGATTCATACGCATCACGCCAGTCTTGTTTGCTCCAAGTTGTCGGGTCAAGATTTATAATGTTAGTCATCGTTATTGCCTTTGTTTATTTTTATATATTTTGTCCCATTAAGAATATTCTCTATTATACGACGCTTAAAATCCGCTATAAATATTTTACGCATCATTCGCTGGAATTTAATATACCGCAATAATTTTTTTCTACGAAGTCTTTCTTGTTTCCAACTTTTCATATCTATCACCCTAGGGGTGAGTGTGGACTTGCTAAAAACGGATTTTATCTAGCCTAGGTAGAAAGGGTTTACAACCTGTAATTAGTAGGCACCACACTCAATTCTGGTGGGGCAGGAGTTGACAATGAGGAATGTAGAAAAAGATTATGCCCTGCCCCGTTAAAAAGCATACATTGGGGGAATTGGTATGCCAGCAATTTTTTTCGGTGAAAGGAGAACTCAAACCCCGCCCCCGAACTATTCCAGAACCCATTTTGTAAATTTGATTCTGAACTCTGCTTCTGCTTCTTGCTTCCGCAATTCTTTCTTTTTTTCAAAGCAGGCAACAAAGAAAGCACGGTTGTCCATAACAGCCCCAGCCCTTTCCCACGCATCGTCTAGTTCTTTTATTTTTTGACGAATCGTGGTGAGTTCTTGCTCGTACCTAGCCAATGCTGTTTGCAGTGTTTCCGCTGTTTTCATTGTTAAATCCTACTTCGTTTGGGTCATAGTCAGTACCATAACGATACTGCATAACGTCTGTTTTTTGGAATTTCCACAACTTGCCGATTTTAATGGCTTTGAAAGGCATATTGCCCTTAGTCGCCCACAACCGAACTGTGCTTTCGTGGATTCCCAAAACATTTGCTACTTCTTGTGTTGATAATAATTCCATTTTGTGTCCTTTTAGAAAGGTAATTCCGAGTCAATATCTGGTTCTTTCACGACTGATTCATCTTTGGAATCTGTCGGCATTGGTTCACCTTTGCCATCAATCATATCGTTCCACGCTGACTGCAACAAGAAAGCGACTTCTGGTGCATTGTTGTCGAACATATTGATAGATTGGCGTTGCCAGTCACCGTTTTGGTCTTTGTAAGATTTCTGCAAGACGATGCTGTGCGAGATATACGAATCACCCGATTTGCTCTGCTTGGTTTCTTCAAAAACAGCGACAGAGAAAGCCCCACAACGCTTTTTAATGATTGGTGTATTTGCCATTTGCTACTCCTTTGTTGGTTTTACAGTTTTATTATAACATCTTTTATCGCATTTGTCGACAATAGCGAAAACTTTTTTACTCTATTGTTAAATCAAATTCGTCTGGGGTTCTGTCCATAAAAAACGCCATTGTATTTTGGCTACACAGAACTGCCCCCTTTACTTTGTTCAGCCCAAGCAAAACACACCCTTCGGTATCGGTTGCTTTGTTGCCTTGGTGAATCCGTACTCCCGTAAATCCTTTAACATTAAGAATCTCGGGTAGTTTCTTTTTGAACCGAGGTGACCAAGTCTTTTTGACTTTGTAGTCACCGGCAGGAATCGCTGTCTTGCCGTAGATTTTTACACCATCGGGGCGGACAGTATCTTCCAAAGTATCACAGAAATACGCCCCGTCAATGTAGAGTTTGCCGATGGTGTATTCTGGCCCTTTAAACGTTCGTTTGATTGTTATTTGCATTCTTCTTCTCCTTTGTTTGTTAGTCTTTTGGCATCTGACTAAATATCCACGCAATTACATCACAAGTCCAACCGTTGCCGATTGCTTTGTATCTCTGTGTGTTAGAAATTTCTACGATACTTTCCATTTTCAAAGACGATAAATCCATCTCTAACGAGTTCCCCTGCGACAACTTGCAGTTGAGCGTGTATTTGTTGATGTTGTGTGTTTGTGCAAACGAATAGGTTTTTTCTTGAATTGTCTTTTTTATCAAGGTTAATATGATGAACCACTTCTGTTGGCAACAAATCTCTTCCAATAAATTCTGCGGCAAGTTTTCTATGTTCGACTTTATATTTTCCTTGGGATTTCTTATAGCCGTATCTGTTATACCCCCGTCTAATTTTATCTGTATATTCTGGGTCTTTGTGCCGTTTCCAATTCTGATAATGCCTGTCGCACATTTCTCTTGCAATTGCAACTCTGCTACAAAATTTACATTGTTTTCTTTCGTGTTTTGGCAACTCTGTTGTTCCACGCCTTTTCCATCGTTTATAGTGCATAAGGCAGAATCCAATGTTAGTTTTACGTTTTCTGTTACACCCATCACACTTGCATAATTCCATTGTATTGCTCCTTTTGCTGTCCACCCGTCTGGCAATGTCTGTAATCTTTCGCATTCAACTGGTGTCAGTTTGCGTATAATATAATCGCCATCTGGCAGGTCAACCTTGTATAAACCTGTTTTTGCACCTAATCCACCACCATTTGCATTTAACGATACGGATTTCCCACGAACTGAATAAACCCTATTCCCTTGTGAAAACGACCTAGATTTATATGTGTCATCTTCTAACCATTGTTTTCTTCCAGTAATAACACCACCTAAATAATCTAATTCGGTTTTGCTTTTTCTTTCACTTTGATAAAACTCATATTCAGTGCCGTTTATATTCACTGGTTCTGCCACCATAGAATCTGTCTGCACAGATGTAAGTGAATTGGCTTTACCATCGTCTTTTGTTTCAACTCGCTTGAACTTACCTAATTCGTCTTCACGTGTTCGCATAACACAGGGAACTGCAACGCCTGTCATCCGTTGGTTGCCAAACCCTTTATAATCACGTGCCATCAAAGTTTGTGCTTTATCAACCGTTTTACACAGTTTTTTCCCTTGATTTTCAACATCGCAGCTATAGCCACTTTCCAAAATATCTTTCAATAATATACCTTTGTTCTGTGGCTGTTCCACGTGCCAGTTCGTCCAGTAGTATCTTTTTCTTTGCTGTGCCGAAAGAAGTGCAGAGTTTATCATAATGCACTCGGTTTCTGGGTATATCTTTTTCAATGTTGCTGTAATCGCATCTCTATCTTCGTTTCGCATACTGGCAACATTTTCCAACAAGAACCACTTTGGGTGGATAACTTCCAGTGCTTCCACGTATTTCCAGAACAGACCAGACCTTGCCCCACGCAAACCTTCACGATTTTGTTTTGCTATGGATAAATCTTGGCAGGGACTTCCGCCAATAACCATATCTATGTCCAACAATTCCAAATAGTTTAATTTTGTGACATCACCGACCTGTATTGTGTCGGGATAATTTTTTTGTGCGACTTGTATTGCATACTTGTCAATTTCACTGGCGTAGTATTTTTCAACAGGGATTCCTACACGTTCTAATGCTAATCTCCCACATGAAATACCATCAAATAGCGATAATACTTTCATGCTTTACTCCATAAATTGTTCGAGTTCGTGATTATCACCAGATAATAGAACAATTGGTAACGAATGAATGTTTAATTCTCGTGCTAATTGCAATAACAAACTCGGTTGCAACTCAACCACTTCGGCATCTGCAAATCGTGCGGCCAATGCTTTACATTTTGAACAACCTTGTTGGCTTAAAATAATAATACGCAATTTTTTCTCCTTTATCTTGGTGGGTGGCAAAGGGGAGAGAGAAATGAGATGAAGGATTCTTTGCACCACCCGAACTGATTATAACACGATTTTTTCGACTTGTCGACAATCTTGTAAAAATTTAATACGGAATGTCGGGTATGTCGTCTAACTCCTGTTCTTCGGCTGTTTTAATTGGGTCAATACGGAACACACGAGCACAACCACCGCTCGCAATATCATATTTGGTTGTAGAAATAACTACAATATTATTTTCGGGCAATTCTGCTAACGCTGTCACCGCACGCCAAAATGCACGGGCAGGAAGCGCAGGTTTTTTGTGTTCGTCACACCAAGTATTATAAGGTTTATGGCCGCCCCATAATTCACAACCAAATTTTTGTGCTTTTAATTTTATGCCATATTTATCTGGTTCTTCTCTAACTGCTTTGATATAATCCAAAATTGCATAGTTTTCTTTTGTTTCCCAGTTGTAATTTTCCAAGTTTGCATCTTTCACTTCAAGACGGTCGTTGTCTGTTAGTTGATAAATCCCGTGATGGCGTATATAATATACCTTTGCTTGTGCAAGCATTTGTTGAAAATATTCATCTGGCAAATCTTTAATACGGCACTCGTAATCTGGCAAGTTACATTGAAATATTATTTGACGACGTTCATTAGTCGAATACACCTGATTTACATCGTTACTAGTACGAAGAATAACAAACGAACGTTCGTGTTCTTCTGGTTGCCCATATTTGCGTGAAAATTTATCTGTCGGTGTTGTAACAATAGATTTCAATTCATCGGGTGATATTTTACCAAATGATTTTGTGGAAGACACCCAAGTGCATTCGTCATCAACAACAATTGCGTTATTTCCGTCATACGCATTTACATAAAAGTCATCACGACGACCAACTGCAAAATTTAAGAATCCGCAATATTGACCGCCCAGCAACCGTTTGCATAAAAATGATTTGCCGATGCCCTTGGAACTTGCAACAATATCAAAGAAATACGGGCAATAATCGTTGCGTGGTGAGAATTTTGCAACCAAGCAAGTCATAAGCAACATAAAAAAGTTTGGGTTCGTATCACAATTAAAATATTGTTTCATAAACACATTTATACGGTCTTCGCCATCCCATTGTGGTATTGCGTCATAAAACTCTTTGCGTGAATTAAAAGTAGAATATGCAGATACGGCCTGCCAAAGCAATTTCAGTTCGTTTGGTTTGATAATACGGAACTTGGTGTCTTTTTCTGGTTCGCCTGTTTCTTTGTTTATTTTATACGATGCATTGCGTATAGCGAGTTTATCGCAAAAATGCAAATTAAATAGCATCTCGGCACGCATAGCAGATATTAGTGGTTTTTTAGAAAACACCGTGCGGAATAATCCAGTAATAACATCTCGTTCAAAAAGTTTATTCTGTTGGCATAAATCAACAACTTTCATTGTAAGTTCGGCAACAGTTCCTTCGCCGATTTTTTTATTGTCCAACATTGGTTGTAGAATTGCGATTTGCTCTTGCATTGACAGTTCGTCGTCAATCATGTCGTCAAATCCATCAGAATCTTGGTCAGGGGACTGGTTATTAGCAATAGGAAAGGAGTCCCCTGTTAAATAATCGTCATCCACAGTATGTGGCTTTGGTGCCGGTGTTTCATACACACAACAACCCTTTGTAAATGACGTATTAAGTGTATCAATATTTTCATTAAAATCAAGCCCATTTGGCATATACCGTTTCTTTGCACGTGTAAAAATGTCAAGAATTTCGGTGTCGTTGCCATCTAAAATCACATCTGTGACTTCTTCGGGGTTGATTTCGCTGATTTGCTTGCGTGAGATAACATCACGTGGGAAAAACAAAAACGCTTGCTCGATTGCTTTTTCGTTTTCTGTGATAAAAATTTCTTTTGCCATAACCTTGTCCTTTCCTTTGTTGTAAGCAAAATGTTAGCAACGATTTTTACAATGTCAAATAAAATTTTAATTCGGGGATTTGGGCACACTTCCCCGAGAGTGCCAAACGCCGTATGAGAGGGTATGAAGATAATAACATACGGTTGCCCAATCTTATTATTTTTTGTTGCTCGTTAGTGACTTGAACCAACGCACTACCGTATCCAAAATATTAAAGGTTACATCTAATATTAAAGGCCCAAGCACAAACCACCAGTTTAAAAAAACATCACCACTGTGAAATTCAGCCCAAATAAAATTCAATGCCAAAAACAATATTGTAAGTGGCCATATTCCGTCTGTTTCTAATTTATCAAACCATTTACCCCAAAAATACACTGCTAATAATCCCAAAATTGCACAAAACATAATAAACTCCTTTAATTTCGCATTGTTTCTATATCGCTTAAAATCTCGTCGTAAAGCGGATTTAATTTTTCCAGCACAGCAACTATATCTTTCTGCATTTGCTCGTCTGGTTTGATATTTTTAATCACTAGACGCATATTCGGGTGATAGATAACAAAGTCGCACGATTTTGCCCCAGTTATTAACATATTGTACTGCATTTGTACAAGATACTGCATTGGAATTTTGCCTTTCGCCATCTTGATATAGTTTTTTATGCCCGGACACTTAATTTCAATTATTTTATCAATAACCGTTCTGTCTATGCATATATATTTCTTTGGTTTAATTTTTTTTATTTGTCCGTCTTCCCAAATTTCATCATTTATAATATTTGTTGTGTAATATACTACCCCATCAGGCGAACACCCAGCACGCAATGATTCATAATCAACAAAGCCGACCTCCTGCACATCGTTAAAGGTTTCAGCAATATATTCTGCACGTGCTTCAGGCTCTAACTCTGTGCCACGTTCCATCGCCATACTGGTTATATTTTCAGGATAATCGCCAAAGTTCGCCAGCACTTTTTCGTACAATTTACTTTCAGCGGTGTCGGTTAGTTCGCCCTTTTTCAGCAACGACATAAACAAATAAAAATCACTGCCAGTAAATTTTCCAGCCCGCATTGCCAGCCAGTCCGGATTTGCGGTTCCGTCTGGCATATGCTGCGGCAGTTCGTCTTTTGTGTAAATTCTCATCGCCCTTTCCTTTATTTTGCCATTCCCAAGAAACACAACGCCAATATAATTCCTAAAATATGCATTTTATTAGCCCCCATATTAGTCCAAATGTAAAAATCAATATTAAACCACCAAATACGTGCATTTTTAACACCCTTGGTCGTATAATTTCTTTACAGCAATACCAATAGCCGTCAAGCGTTCTACATCGTCACAAGTGGCATAATCTGCGAATTGCGACACATCGGTTTCAGGGCTTAAATTGTCCAGCATTTTTTTAATACGTTCACGCATAATTGCGATTTTCTTTTCCAATTCATCTTGTTTATTACTTGATGCCATTTTTACTTCATCTAATTCGCTAAAATCTTTCAAATACAACTTTAATCCCAACCCAAACAGCGTAAAACATTTTACCAACGCACGCATCTGTGTTTTATTGATATTCATCACATCAGCATCTTTTGCGGCTTGGTTTGTTAAAGTCATACAAGGCAACGACATAATTTTTTCGACTGTTTCCCCATTTTCAGCATCAAACACCGTCACAGTGGTTTCAACAAATGCCCCACGTGTTCCCATATCTATAAAACGATGTGAATAAGTCCAATCAAGCCCCAAAGCGTGACAGCCCTTTGTAAAAAAGTCAACAGCGGCACCCCAACTCAAATAATCTAGTTTGGTTTTGCCAGTGTTTTTCTGGTCGACATATTTTTCAATGTTCGCCCCTTGCAATTCAGTGTATAATTTTTGTAATTTTTCAATAGTAGTCATTTCTTAACCTCTTTTTTTGGTTCGTTCAGTGTTATTTTACATTATTTTTTTTAAATTGTCGACACATTAGTCAAAAATACAATTTAATTCAGTGCCGGACACATACCAATCATTCGCACCGTTATCCATGCATACACGCATATCAATGGCGCCTTGGTACAGTCCATCATTTTTGCCCAGATAGTAGCCCATGCACGCAAAACACGCACACAGGCATAAAATAAAAGCCGTTTTCATTAGTTCCACCCTTTTTCTATTTGTTTATCGTTCCAGCCCCCAGGCATTCCCTCGGGGTCGTAGTTTGGTTTGCAATGAATACACTTTTTTTCAGTATCGTTCATTTCACCAGGTAAGAATTTTTCCCCGCACTCTTCACACTCTAAAAAATGGTCATGCACAGCATCAGCAACCCCAACCGCCAAAGCGGACAAGTCCAGCCGTTTTTTTTGCTCGGCAAGGTCTTTCACATAGTCGCCAAGGTAGTCGGTTATCGTTTTCAGTTCATAATTGTCCGGATTGTGCCAAATTTGCCCGTAAATTTCGCACAACAAGGCTTTTTCTAGTATTTCTTTCATAAATGCCCCCCTTTTTTACATATTTTCTTTTTCAATCAATGCTATTGTTAACGCTACCAGCACAATAGAAACAAGTGTTCCCAGCGTAATCACGTCGCACCAGTAACAAATTAACAAGCCCGCAAGTATTAATGAAGTCATTTTAGCCCCCTTTTTTATCGTTGTAAAGTTCCAAGTAAACCCTCACGAGCCGCCAGATATAAAGCCGCTCGGGCGGTTTGTTTCTCATAGCCAAACGCAGCCGCAACACCCAAAAAAGCGTCGGCAAGTTCAATATTTAAGCCGGCAACCTTGGCACGTTTGCATGCAATCCAGCGCCGTTGATATTCTTGTCTAGTCATTTCTGCCCCCTTTTTTAGTCGTTTTCTGGGTGTATAATAGATTCGACTTCGTTTTGTAAGTCTGTAAATGTGTCGATTCTGTCAAAGTCTATATTTTCGACTTGTTCGGTTTGTTCGTCTGTGATTTCTTCCAATTTATATGAATCACGAATCAAAACATAAGCCGCCAGAAGTAAGCCGTCATTTTTCTCTTGATAAATTTCTTCTTCGGTTTTTTTACACCAACCCCACTGAATTGCCTTGAAAATATCAAAGTCACCATTAAAACCGAACTCATTCACGGCTTCATTAATATAGTCTTGGCTGTTTGGCTCTTCGTCAAACCATTTCACAAGTCCCGACCAGTACACCGGACAATCGCAATCCACTATTTCAGAAATTGCATCGCAGACATACGAAGAACTGTCACAATAGTCCGCCAGTCCGACCGCTTCGCCGTTGATGTTTTTCACTGTTTCATTTATTAAAGAATCAATTTTTTTCATTTTTTACCCTCTTTTTTTAGTTTGTTTTTTGTTTTTTGCCTTGGGACAATCCCAAGCCCAAACGGGCAATTGCGCCCGCTAGGGTTTGGAATCTATGCCAATACTGCCCAAAGTGCCAAAAGTCCAAAGTATAGTACCGCCAGAATTGCCAAAGTGGTTACAATTTCCGCCGCCGTTGGTTTCTGCTCTGTGCCGATTAAATCCCAAAGCCATCCGCCAAAGGATTTAAGTAAGTCCCAAATAACCCAAATCAGTTCTTTTATAAATGTCATAGTTGCCCCCTTTTTTGTCAACTTTTCCAAGGGTTTGTGTTTGGTTTGTCCCCTTGGTGTTCGCTCTTATTATATTATAAGTTTTTTACCTTGTCAAGCGAAAATATCGCAAATCGTTAAAATACTTTACATTTTCATTTTTTCCAAGTGTTCCAAGACCTCAACCCTTGAAAATTTCCAAAGGCCACCAATACGAATTCCCTTAAATCCTAATGACCCATTGGTAGCGTTTTTTCTAACTGTTGTTGCATTTATTCCGCAAAGCCGAGCAACCTCCGGCGCATTGATTAAGTTTTTCATTTTTTTAACTCCTTCTTTGTCAAGATTTACTTGAATGCCCAAATCGGCTTTTTCAAGTTAATCTAAATATATCTAAAAAAATCGGGTAAGTCAAGAAAAAACGCAAAAAAGCAATTATCGGTTTTTTCAAGGCGGATTCCGCCCATTTTCTGCCCATTCTGCCGCAAAAAAGGGCTTTTTAAATTCTTTTTTATATTTTTTTTACTTATCGCGTATACTTTTTTATTGGTAAAATAGGTAGAATGGGCAAAAAAATCAGGTTTTCTGTGTGGTTGCTGGATTTTTACTATCGGTGGAATTTTTAATGATTGGGGAAAAACGGCGGTTTTCTGCGGTGTGTATTGGGGAAAAACACTATTGACAAAATTTTAGCAAAATGTGCCGGCCCGAATCGATTTGGTTGAAGTGATTTGTTAACTTTTATCGTGTTGGTTGATGGTTTAACCTGTGGTTGATTTGTTAATAAAGCGGTTGAACTTTGGCGGGCGGTCGGGGTGGTATTTTTTGCCGGTGGTTTTTCGTGCCAGGGGGGGTGTGGCACATGGTGTCTTTAGGTAGGTCAACCTCGAATTTCTGTGGGGGTTGCGATAGCGGAAATCACGCTGATAAAAAAAGAGCTTGACATGGGGGCTGGGGAAGGTATAGGGTAGTAGAGTCAGGGGGCGTATTGATATGGAAGGAAAGTTAGACGGCGAGCGTTTTTATCGGTGTGCGGTGGCGTTGACTGATGCTCACCCTGGTACGCAGTTTCGTGAGATGCTTAATCATGATTTTCGGGTAAGCCAGTTGGAAAGGTTGTATTTTCGGGGCGAGTGGCGGGATTTGCCGTTGCTTGGGTGGAATAGTTTTAGTTTGCGGTTGGAGGAAGAGGGGCAGGCAAGTTGGTTGGCGAAAATCAAAGCGTTGGATAATGATGTGATACTGAATCACCTTGAAGAGCAGTTAATGCAGGCGAGTCGGGACGGGAAGAGTCCTAATCGTGCTGCCCTTGAGGCCACGGTCAAGGCGTTGCAGGGAGTTTCTGCTTTGACGAGGATTAGCACTGAGTCTGGTGAAAGCGGGGGGGCTAGCGAGATTGAGGTTCGGTTTATACCTTCACTTGCTGAGCCAATAGAGCCTGAAAAACTGGAATATTTTCTTGCGAGGTTGAAGGGGTCTAGTGGGGACAAACCGGAGGGAGCATAAATTGGATATTGTCGCAGATTTTAAGCCGATACTTGAAAACCTGTATAATTATAAATACAGATACTTTGCTTACCTGACGGGGCGTATGGGAATTGGTAAATCTGTAAATATCAGTAAGACGTTGTTAATAGCGGGGTTGTTAAAGCCGTTGCGTATTTTGTGCGCACGTCAAACGATGTCGAGTATAAAGGACTCTGTTCACGCCCAGTTGTGCGATATTATTCGGGAATACGAATTGCCGTATGCGATTTATAACGACAGTATTAGGGCGGCAAATGGCACTACGTTTATATTCCGCGGCTTACAAGAGACCGGGATTCATAATATTCGGTCAATGACGAACGTTGATATTTGTTGGTTGGAAGAAGGTCAATCTGTGAGCAAGGCGAGTTGGGAAAGTCTGGTGCCAACAATTCGCGCAAAAAATTCATTTATTGTTATTAGCGCAAACCCGGACCAAGAGAGCGATATGGTCTGGCAGTTGTTTGGGCCAGAATCACCAAAGAGAGACGACGCGTATACATGTTTCAAAGATTTCCGCTATAATCCGTTTGTCTTGCCTGAGGCAACATTGCACGATATTTCTATGATGAAACAGAACCGCCCTGATGACTACAAAATGATATATCTGGGCAAGTTGCAATCTGCTAGTGATTCGCCAGTGGTAAAATCTTGGAATCCTGACTTGAATATCGGGGTCGGCCACGAGAGTAATACTATATACTGGTCGTTAGACTTTAATATCAACCCGCAGTGTTCTGTAATTGCTCATTGGAACGGTGACCACGATTTTTATTTTAGCGACGAGATTGTGCTGGAAAATGTGTCGACATATAGGGTTGCGGAAGAGTTTGCTAAAATATACCACCGTAAATACGAAGGTCGCCCCTTGGTAATAAATGGCGACGCATCGGGTCGTAATAGGTCGTCTAATAGTGAATTTTCGAATTATGCTATTATTGAACAGGTGCTAGTGAAAGAACGGATACGGTTTGATTTTCAAGTGCCGAAAGCCAACACGAGTATTAGCAACCGAGTGAATAACTTTGATTGGCACGTTCGGGGTCTTGACGGGAAACCGCATATACTTGTGAACCCTGAATGCAAGCACTTATGCCATTCGTGTAAGTTATTGAGTTATGACAAGTTTGGCAAGATTATAGAGATACCTGCTAGACCTGGAATGAAGACAATAGACTATGCAAAGTCGCATATCTTTGATGCGGCATCATATTGCGTAATAGCGAATGACCCCGTGTTAGAGAATTTTACAAAAGTCGAGAAGCCAAGGTCACAGACCTTAAAAGAAATGTGGGAACTATCGCTGAAAAAAGCGGCAGGAGCAGGAGTGTATGTATGACAAAGGAAGAACTTGCTGAATGGCAGACCCTAGTCGAGAGATACCCAGAACTTGCTGGGAAAGCGTGGGAGTTATACGACCGACACGCAGAAAAAAACGCTTGTGTTGCCACCTACTTTATGTGGGCAGGGAAATGCGAGAGAAGAGATGAAAAACGGTATCGCAAAGGCTTAAAAAAGTATTGCGATAAACAAAAAACAAAAATGGAGTTAGAAAAATGGTTAGAAAATTGATTGCTTTTTCATTTGAACCCGATTCAATCGGCGGATTTGGTATAGTATGTAATGGTGTACATATGGGTAGAAATGGTGCTTTCTCTCATTGTTATCCAATGACAAAACACGCGTTTATTGAAGCGTTGAAAGACCGTATGAAATTTAACGAATTGCTGGGTATAGATATTCGTGATGGTTGGCAGAACGCCTTGAAAGACGCTATTGAGCCATTTACCACAATGAAAGAAGACTGCGACCCTGCTGTTGCTGCACAAGCGGTGGCACAAGCCGACGTCAATGTGCGTGGTCAAGAAGCGGTTGAAAAAGATATGGCGACTTTGGAAAAAGACAACGAAAAGTTAGTTGCAGAAGTTGAAAAAGAAGTCAAAAACGACGAAAAACCTGCAAAAGATGTGAAAAAATCACGTAAAACAGTAAAAAAAGTGCAAAAAGAGGCAAAAAATGACGAAAGACGAGATGATACAGTTGCAGTTGTCAGCGAGGACAATGGATGTACAGAAAATCCAGAATTACCTGCTGAAAATCCAAGCACCCCTGATAATGCTTAGAGAAACCGAACAAGTATTCAAGGGCTATATGATGGCGATTTACGATATTATAGACCTGCAAAATGTTAAACCAACAGAGGAGTAAAAAATGATAGACGTTACAGAAGACGAATTGCAAAAAGCGGTCGCTGGCGAAGAAAACGATACCTTGACTGGCTTGGCGGCAGACTTGCAGGCTGAATTTGCCGAGGGCGAAGAAAAACCTGCTGATGAACCTGAACAACCAGATACACCTGCCGAAGAACCCGCTACAACGCTACAAGACGGCGAAACAGAAGAAAAACCCGCTGAAAACAAAGACGAAAATGTAGCGGATACGCCAGCGGAAGAAAAACCTGCCGACGAACCAGCGCAACCCGAAGAACCTGCAAAGTTGATTTTGGGCAAGTTTAAGTCGCAGGAAGATTTGGAAAATGCGTATAAGAACCTTGAAAAGAAAATGGGCGAGAAAGCACAAGAAACCAAAGAAATCAAACAAGTCCAAAGTGACGACTTTGATAAAGCTGTTGATGCAAAAATTGCTGAAGAATCTTGGAAAGCAGTAGATAAAGCTTTTGATACTATAACCAATGCTGAAGACGCAAAAGAAGCTCAATATTTGTTAACCCAATTTAAACGCACTGGCGACCCTGCATTGTTAGAAAAAGCACGTGGTTTCTTAGATGCTCGTGTAGACCGTCGTTTAGAAGTTGAGACTATGAATGTTGCGGCGCAAATTCGCCAAATGGCTAATGCACATCGTCAGGAAATCTTGCTGAAACCTTTGTCGGAAGAATTAGACAAAATGGCAGAAGAAGACCCTGAATTTATGAATGACGAGCAGAACCAAAACCTGATGGCGATGGCAATTAAACTGAATCCAACGACCGTCGATGTCCGTATGGTCAAAAAAGAAATCCAATCCTACGGCAAATCGCAATACGACAAGGGCTATGAAGCGGCAAAGAAAGAATTTGCAAAGCAAGCCGAGCAAAAAGCGGTGTCGGTCAAATCTACCACTCGTGTAGAACAGCCAAAACCGAAAAAACCAGTAGAATCAATGTCTATTGCGGAACAATTAGACGAAGAAATGAAATCTTTATGGTCATAAAGGGGTAAAAATGAGCAAGACACTGGAAATTATCTGCGAAATCTTAATCTGGGGCTTTGTGGTTGCAGTGGTCTGCTTGTTATTATCTTCCTGCACGAGAAAAACGCCTGTTGAACACGCTTTTGATGGTGTCCAGCAGGCGATTGTGCAAGCCAAAGACACTTTACCCGACGAATGTAAGACCGAGCAAGTGATGGCGAAGTTTGACGAGTTAGAAAGCAAGAGAATTGTTGCCGAGAATGTTTGCGAAGCCAAGATAAAAGATGTCCAAATCAAGTATGAACGCACTTTGTGGCTGATTTTTTTAATAATTTTAGCATTTTTTGCAAAAAATTTCATAAAAAAGTAAAAAAAGTTGGTTCGAAATGGATATATATATTTGAAGGACAGTAAAACCTGATTCAAATCGGATAACCGAAAGGCCCGACGAGAACAGACAATTTTAGGTTCGCAATAAAAAATTTAATAAGTTTAACATAGACAAAACAAAGGATAAACAATGTCTAACAATGCTTTCTTAAATGGTATTGCACCTTATAATGCCGTTTCTGAAAAATGGTCTAAGGTGTTATTGAAGAACTTGTCATTGGTTGGTGTGTATAAACACATTGCTGTTGACCATTCTTCTGAACTGTCAGATAACTCTGATGCAATTCACTTACGTATGGTTAATGATTCGTCTGTGACTGTGGCGAATTACTACACACGTAGCGGAACCCCAGGTACACCAGGTACCGAAGGTACAATTTCTTATGGTACAGCCGCTGTTGACGATTTCGTGTTGCAATTAACAGAAACACCATCAACCGCTGTTAAATTCGAAGATTATGCTTTGAAAACTGCTGACGTAGCATTCCAAGCAAAAATCATCGAACGTGGTTTGTATGCGTTGTCAAAATTCATTGACACATTCGTTATGAACACAATTATCGCCGCCGCTGGCACAACTTTGACAGCATTCAATGCGACAACTGCTGCCGCAGGTGACGTGTATGATTTGTTGTTACAAGCCGCCGCTGTTTTGAAAAAAGCCGGTGCGACACCTGTTTCCAACGTTTCTGACTTGGAAGGTGACCGTGGCATCAAAGAAGTTGGCTATGTTGTAGTTAACCCAGACGTGATGCGTTTCATTTTGAAAGAACCAGCATTCGTGAAAGTTGATATGACCGACAAAAACGCCTTGTGGAAAGACGGTATTGTCCGTGGTACAATCGCTGGCTTGGTGGTTTTGGAATCTTCCAATATGCCAACAACAACCAACGTTTGCACAATCTTTGCGGGTATTAAATCTGCGGCACACTTTGCTATCAAGAAAGTTAGCGACCGTATGATTCCTGCACAAAACAACTTCCAAATGTTGTGGTCTGTTTTGACAACTTGTGGTTGCGTGGTATCTCACCCAACAGCGATTGTCAAATGTGCAGTTACTGTTGCTTAATGGTAACCAGTTTAGTGGTGGGGGTCGCTCCCAATTTCCCCACCACTAAAATCTTAAACAAGAGTGGTGATTATGATTATTTGCGATTACGAATTAGGCGAAGTTAAAAAAAGAGAGTTGACAGCAGACGAGAAAAAACAAGTCTGCGACTATGTCGTTGCTCGTTGGAATGCGTGGAGCAAGCCAGTGGAATCACTGCAAGATAATACGAGAATTATTCGTGACCGTGCCACTCCAGCTATTTGCGATATTAAACAGCCTGAAAGAAAACAAGATTGGCATTCCAAGATTAGATTAAACCGTATGTATGAGTTTTATAATAAACTATACGGCATATTATATGAAACCTTTTATGATAAAATTTCATCGTATTTGAAACTTGGCAAGGAAAGACACGACGAAGTATATAATAATGCGTTAGACCAAGAAAACAAAAAGACCCTGTTGGTGTCTATCAAAGATATGTTGGACACAGGGGAAGTCGTTGCGAGTTCCGAATACAAAACAATTTATAAAAAAGAAGTTTTGCCGATTGAAGAAATTGGTAATGTTGACCCACGGTCTATCATTTCTGTGCGTGAAAATTCCTTTGTGGTTAGACAAGAAGTGGGTCGCCGTCTTAACTTTGTGCGTATTGACCCGTGCAACTTTGTGTATGACCCGTTGATTACACCTTGCACTGATGACTTTTATGAATGCGACAAGATTGTTAAAATATGGAAAACCCGTCGTGAAATTCTGTCTAATAAATCATACGAATTAGACGAGAAAGCATTCAAAGAACAATTTGCACAGCAAACAACACCAAATATGGAATCCACAGACGAAGAAACAATCAGCACAGTGTATCGTTATAACCAAATTGAAGTGCTGACGATGTTTGGAACGTTCTATATTGACGGTAAAGCATATGAAAATTATGTTGCAGTTGTTATAGGTCGTGAGTTCTTGGCATATTTCGCACCAAAAGGAATATATACACCAGATATTTATTATTATCCATTCCATGCACGTGGTAATGGCTCTCGTGGTGTGTCACCTTTGTTCTATATTGCAGACCTGTGTAAAGCCGAAGAAGAAGCGTTTAACGATACTCGTGATGCTGTTAAATTACAGTTGAACCCAACACGCTTTGCACCTACAGGGTTCTTTGAAGAGCCAGTTGTGAAACAAGAGCCAGGCAAAGTTATTACATATCGTCTTGGTATGCAAGACCCAACGGCAATTATCAAAGAAAATATCGATGCACAACCTGCGTTGCAATCGTTCCAAGAAACAACCAAGCAGTTGGAAAAAGAAATCGCTGGTATTGACAATGGGCAGTTGTCTGTAAAGTCAGAAGCGTTGACCGAAGAAGAGGTAAAACGTATTGCGGTCAGCGAATCCTTGATACCGAATATGATTATCAGCGGTATTATGCTGAACATTGTTAGCCGTTACCTGAAAGATTGCGTGCAAATGATTGAAGGACAGGAATTAGACGGCAATATTATCAAGACAGCGTGGGAATATGCAAACGAACAGTTGCAGATGCAGAATATCGTTGCCTTGATGGAAAAAGTAGGTGCGGCAGACCCGACAATGCCAAAGATACAAGATACAGCGGCACGTGCATTGCAGGCTATGGGTGTAAAACCAGAAGATTACTTGAACGATGGTCGCACACAGCAGATTATACAGAACTTTGCAGGATTATCTGACGATGTGTTGCAACAGTTAGTACAAATGGGTCAGCAGTTACAAGTTGAACAAAACAATATTGCGAAAGCATCTAAAATGATGGGGCAAATCCAAGACGACGAATATCGTAAGGTGTTGCGTAAGTCTTGGGAAGAAACAGGTATGATGCCAGAAGCAGTTGAAGTTCCAAATGGCGACAGCACAATGACAGTTCCCGTGACACGTGTAACGCCAGAAACACAAGTCAAAAACAAAACGTCAACAACAGTAGATTAGGGGTGAAAGATGAAATCTTTTAAGGACTTAATTATAGAAACTCTAAATCAGCGGTCAATCATAGATAATCGCCAAGTGGTTGATGTGAAAGACGTTACCCCGTCGGTATTGGTTGCGTTTGAACACGCTTGTGGCAATATGCGAGATATGTATAACTGGATTTGGAACGCCAAAGAAATCACTTATGTTACACAAGTAGGGCGTTCTAGTTACCCAATGCCATACGGTATTGTGAAAGGCTTGGTGTTGACCGATAACGATGGTGCAAACAAGTGCCCACTGGAATATGTTGATGAATTGACAGCCACGAAAGGTTGCCCAACGCAGTGGTCACAAGATTGGCAGAACGAAGAAATCATTATCTCGCCTGCTGAAAAAGATGCAGAACACCAAATGACGATTAAATACTATGATAAAAATATAGCCTACTACGGCAATCATGCAGATGGAAACGTTATGCAATACTTTGATGTTACTGGCACAGTAGCCCCGACTACAAACCAATTCCTAAATGTGCCAGAAAACGTCTATGATGCTTATGCAAAATGCGTTGTGACTTTGACGAGAGTGTATTTGAACGAAGGTGCACAGCCAAGCGTTTATCAAGCACAGCAAGCGGAATTTAATGCTGCTTTGAACTCTTTGTTAGAGTTTGCAAAAACACCGTTCTATAAAGCCCAGAGGTTTGAATTATGATGTATAAGTTAGAAAAAGGAAACTTGATGGAAGCACCAGCGGTTTGGAAAGGGATTGCTGGATATAACAAAGACCTTGACCGTTTGATTGCTGATGGCTGGAAACCTTTGATTGTTACTGGCGAAGGTTCGGTAGTAAAATACATCGAACATAAAGACCATATCGAAGAACAACACAGCGAACCACCATATGATTATCGTGCGTTGCGTCGTATGGCTTATCCAGATTTGGGCGATATGATTGACGCAATTTGCAAAGCATATGATGGTGCCCCAGAAGAATTACAAGCACTTATGGCTCAAAGAAACATAATTAAATCAACAATAAAAAAGACGAAAGATGCCGATTAAAGTAGAACCTTTTGAAAATCCTTTCCGAACCCTTGTCAAAGATAATGGCGACAAGGTCAAGATTGTTACACATAACGGTAAAACATACGAACAGGTGGTGCGTAAAAAATGACTACGACAAATAAAAATCTTTTGTGGAAAAGTTTTAAGGGCATTCGTAAATTAAATACCATAAACTCTGATATTGAGTTTGGTGCAGATATTGCACATAATATTAGATTATCAAAAGAAAAGTCTGGTCAGCAACGCAGTATTCGTTCAGACGGTTGGTATAAAAATTATAATAAATGCGGAACAGCGACAATTGCACAGACAACGGGAAGTTCTTTGTCTGATATTACCGTTTCTTTCTTAAAATTTTGTAATAATACGGATTTTACAGAATCTGGAACAGCGGTTTATACTTTTGATGGCGAAAACTGGCTTGATGCGGATAACAATGTAGTTGATTTGGCTGTTATTGGTGTAATATATACTGGTGACCCAGTTGCAACAGATGAACTGACAATCACATATAGTTACGAAAATATTATTCGGTTGTTCTCTGCAAATTTATCTGGTTATACGGCACCAGACCAATTGGTTGCTTTTACCAAGACAAGTGCAAATATTAACGTATGGATTATAGCAGATTCTACTGGCAACACTACACCTGTACAGATTGCGGCTTTTCCATTAGTTACGGATGTTGCAGATGTTTGTATGACACAATGGGGCGACCGTTTGGGCATTGTTTGTGCGTTTGGTGTGGGTGTGTCTTATTTGGGCTTTATGTATTATTCTGCCGATGTTAATATACCTGATTCAACCCGTATGGGCACGACAGACTTTTATTATAGAACAATTCCTTTGAGTGGTGCTGGGGTTTCCACGCCAGTTATAGACGTGACTAGCATTCAGCCATATGGGGCTAGATTAGCAATCAATGGTTATACAACTTATCATAATAACGGGAGCGAATCTATCTATGGCATTTGGTTTAGTGAAGCAGGCGACCCTACTGTATTTGATATGACATATATTAGCAGTGCCACGGAAACAAGTGCTTTTTATGTAGAAACAGGCGAATATGTTAACAAATTAGAAAAATACCACGGTTTAACTGCTTTCTGTCGTAATCGTTCTTATAATGTAACTGGCACCAGCCAAAATGATATTAAAGTTGAAACATTGACTGCCAAGGGTGTATTTGGGAATGCTACCTTTGTAATAAATGGCAAATGTGCATATGTTGATTCTTGGTCAAAAAACATCTTTACATTGCGTGATAATATTGACGGCACAATTGGTTTTGATGAGCCTGTTGGCGATGATATCCAAGATTATTTAGAAGATGTTGAAAACGTTACAGTAAATTCTGTGGGTCGTCATGTGCGCCTTTTGAAATCCAATGGGCAAGCGTTAGTTTATGATGTTGATGTTCAAGAGTGGATTGAAGAAAGTTTTACAAACAATGCCCGTGCGGTGACTTTCTTGAATAAAGAATATTTCTGTGACGGCACAGAACAGATATATGAGATAACAGATATTTGGGGTGTCGGCGTGAAACAAACTCCAAACGAAAACGGTTATTACTCACACTATCGTACAAACATTATGTGGTTAGATTCGCAATCTTCGGTCAAGAGCCATTTATATCCATTTGCAATTATATTAGAGCCACAAACCAGTAATGACTTCTTTATCAAATTTACAACAGACCGTGGCGAATCCTACCAAGCCCGTATTACTCGTGCAGGGTTCTCAAATGTTGCAACATATTCTAATGACGATACAGTGCCAGAAGATGGTTCGCAGTTTGTATCAGATGACGATGATTTGTCGGGCAGAGTATTCTTTGCAATGCAACAGACAGAATTACTGGTTACTGCGGAAAGACCGCCATTTTGGAGATACTTGCAGATTGACATTTATACAACATCGCCAGACCAACAGTTTAACATATCTGGCATAGAGGCAAAGAACACAGTGATAACAAACGAAATGCTAGATTATTGAGGTGGCAAATGATAACGCAATTATATACATTTTCGGTTGGTTCTTATGTAGTGGCAGACGAATGGAACGCAAACTTTCGTGTTTTAGAAAATACAAATCTTGCCCACTATGAAGCCATTGTTGATGCGGGGAATTTGGTTGCCTTTCCTAGCAGTGATTTGTCGGCTGTCTTTGAATCCGTAAGTCGCTGGTTTAATAGTAATGCGATTGGTGGCGATAGAGTAAAACCTGTCGTGGAAAACGAGTATTTTAAGACTTTATATAGTGGCGAAGATTTAACGATAGATTTAGAGCAAGGTTTGTGTGCTAATGTGCGTATTATTGTATCTTTGCAAGATGACAGGGCATTAGAAACACCGCCTTTCATTATAAACTATTCTGGCACGAAAATCGAAAATATTGGGGATTTAACAGGTTACAGTGCGGGTATGTATTTTATCTTTATTTACGAAACAAACGGTGTGGCACAAATCAAAATAGCAAAGGCAGGAGTGTAAAATGGTAATGAATGTTTTTCAAGCAGGAAAGGGTATAAATGCGACAAAGATAAACGATAACTTTTCGCAATTACAAACCCAAACGAACAGCAATGAAACGACAATAAACAATGTTGCTAATAATGCGTTATTAAAAGACGGGAGCAACTTAACACAAAGCATTGTCAATGATTTCCAAAAACAGACACCAATTGTTTTATCAACAGACGGCACGATTGCTTTGACTGATAATAGAGTGCATTACCTGACACTGACTGGCAATAATACAAATAAAGTGCAGTTGCCGACAATATCTTCGGACAGTTATTCACATACAGTCGTGTTAATTGTTGAAGGGAGTAATTATTCATTAGATTATGCAAATGGTACCGCTGGTTCAATTGGAAATCCTATATTGCTAGATGGCACCCTGACCTATTCTATAATGTATATCTATAATAAAATAGATAACAAATGGTATTACAACGTCACTCAATAAGAAAAGGGATAAAAATGCTGTTGAATAGTTTTTTTTGGGTCAATATGAATAAGAAACTGTTATATACAGAAACAGGCGGAAGGGATATAACTTTGCCAGCGGGTAGATATAAGTTTGTTATACGTGGTGCAGGTGGGTCTGGTGGCGAAAATGGTAAAACTTCGGGCGGTCAAGGTGGCGCTGGTGGTGCAGGAGGAAAAGGCGAATTACGTGTTGAAACAATAACATTGCAAAACGAAACAATTATTAGGGTATATGTTGGTAATGGTGGATTAAATCACGCCGATGCTATTGAACAAGGAATATATCAAGGTATTGGCGGTAGTGGTGGAATTGGTGGCTCACAAGGTGCTAATGGCGGTGCAGGTGGTACTGGTGGTATGTATTCTTTTGTGCAAATTAATGGATATAATTATGTTGCCCAAGGGGGCGCTGGTGGCGGTGGTGGCGGCGGCGGTGCCCAGAATGTGAATTCCAGATATGTTTATGGTTCTGGTGGCGGCGGTGGTGGCGGTCGCACATATAGAGATGCTGATGGACACATTACAGATTATAATGGTGCTGTGGGCGGAAACGCAGGTGGATATATGAGTGCGGGCGGCGCTGGCGGAACAGGTTATTATTCGCTTTATCCTTCTGTTAGTGCTGGTCAGGGGGGTATCGGTGGTGACGGTGCTGGTGACCGTCGTAGCGGTGGTGCCGGCGGAATAGGTGCTGGTGCCGGCGGTGGCGGCGGTGGGTCTAATGGTGTAAATACAAGTTATTCTGGCGGCGGTTGTGGTGGCGGCGGCGCTGGTGGTGACTATGATGCTGGCGGTGGCGCAAAAGGTGGTGGTGGTATTTATGGTGGTGGTTCAAATGCATATAATCATCATACAACCCCAACCGATACTACAAGTGAAAACGCACAATATGGTGTTAGTGGTAATTATGGCACTGGGGGAACAACTAATACCGCTGGAACGAATGGATTTGTGTTGATAACAAGGGTTGCATAATGCAAATACTACGGTTGGCATACAATAATTCAGAGTATAACGGCCAAAAACCAGCGATACTTTGGGAGGAAAATATGCACGAACCGTGGGGTGATTATTCTTGTGCAGATAAATTCATCGTTGTTGACCAAGGAGATATTGTTGGCGGATTTGCTGTCTATTGGGATGATAGCGACGGCATTATGGGGCATTTCTGTTCTGGTTGGGCAGGCAGGCATAAAAAAGTGCCTGTTTCCAAGATAATAAAGCAGATTGCACTGAATGTTGGCGACCTTTATTTTAAGACCGACCAACGCACAGCGAAAATTTTATTAGAAAAAATCGGGAAAAGGGTAAAAAACACCGAGAGATTTGGATATTATATAGTAAATAAGGAGTAATTTTATGGGAAAGCCAAAGGCGATAGAGCCAGCAAAAATTAGTGAAGATTATAATTGGGGCGATTTTGGTTCTGCAAATGCGCAGGGCGTGAATTTGTCGCCAATGGTATCACAGAATGTCCAAACCACGCAAAGTGGGATTGGTCAGTATTTGAACGAGTTAATTAACCCGTCATACAGCAACGAATCATTCCGTGCTCGCCAAGAGTTAATTGACGCAAGCAACCGTCAATATGCAAACCAATTAGGTGCACAGGCGATGGCTCGTGGGGCTCGTGGTAGTGCGACACAGAATATTTTGAATAGTATTGTTGCAAATCGCAACACAGACTTGCGTAATGCTATGACACAAGAAGATGCCCGTGTGCAGAATATCTTAAATCAGTTGGCAGGGTTAGAAAGTGGCTACTTCAATATGGGCAATACGATGGCAAGCAATATCTTGGATAGAGTTAAAACCAATGCTGGCTATCAACAGCAAGCAAATGTGGCTAATGCACAAGCATACAACCAATGGAAAAACAACCTTATCAGCGGTGCAACATCTCTGGCAGGCGCTGGACTTGGTTTGGGTGCGGCTGGCTTGTTCCCTGAAACAATGGGAATTTTAACAGGTGCGAAAGCACTGTCGTAATAGAAAGGTGGCAAAATGGCAGACGATAAAGACTATGCAGTTTTACAGGCAATGATTGAACCTTTGACACAGGGTGTAAATGCGATTGCTACACGCCCACAAAAAACATATCAGGAAGTGGTCAACACTCCGTATGCTCTGGCTGACTTGGAAGAAGCACGTAATCAAATCGGGTTGTCGACCCAGAATTTGAACGAAGTGCTAAAAGGTCGTGAGAAACTTGGTTATTCATTGGCAAACACTTTGGCGAATATGCCACAGCAACAGGGTTATGGCTCTTGGCTGACCGACTTTGCTCGTGGATTTGGTATGGGTGCGTCTGCCCCAGCGAATGCTCGTATGGCTCGTGAACAACAGATTTACGATGCACAAATGAAAGACTTGGCAAACCGCTTGGCGTTTGATAAAGCAATGGGCGAAAAGCAAGTGTCTACTATGAAATATGGCCCAGAAACAGTTGCCCAAATTGGTACTGGTGTTCGTAGTAGCACAACAGGTGCAGGGAAAACACCAGCATCACAGACAGTTCCATTTGTGTCGCAAGCCGATTGGGATTACTGGATTAAAAATTGGGATGAAGGTCGCCCTACTGAAAAATCATATCGTGAACAATCGGGATTAGGCAGATATTTAAGCAATCAGGGCGTAGGTAAAACATCTGGCTCAAAACAAGAATCTGCGGTTAGACAAGATTATGAAACGTTCTTGGGCAAAAATATCTTGATGATGGCTCGTGATACATTAAAAGGAACTGGTCCGATTACTGACTTTGAAGATAGAAAATACACTAAATGGATTTCAGAAGCGGGTAGAGACCCAGTTGCGATGAAAGACACATTTGTGCGTATAGTTCAAGACGTGTCTAAAAAGAATGCATGGTCAGACGAACAAAAACGTTTTGCGTATGAACAACTTGGTTTGTTGTCAAACGCAGAAGATTTGTTGCCAGCACAGATTGAACAAGACCCATTGAGAGTTAAAGATTTAGGGCAAACGCCTGCACAACCACAACAACAAATGCCTGCTGTGGGCGAAGTTCGTAACGGTGTGAGATTTTTAGGTTATAACCCAGATGGTTCTATGAAATTTGAAAAGGTGGCACAATGAATGATTTAGAACAGCAATTTTTTGCACAACCTAATGATTTAGAACAGCAATTTTTTGCACAAGAATCTTTGGCACAAGCCAATCAAGATTTGCGTGATTTAGGGATTGCTATAAATCGTGGTCGTAATCTTGGCGGTCTGGCTCGTAATATTGCTATGGGTACGATTCCTGGAACAGCCGAAGCAGAAGCGGCTTTGCGTGCCACAAAGCAAGCAATTAGAAACATAGACCCAACTGTTTCAGCAGAAAAGAAAACTGATGAATCTTGGGGTGAATCTTATGACAGATACTTGCAAAATGCTCGTGAGTCTCGTGAAGGTTATATGAGTGCAAATCCAACAAAAGCAATCGCCGCACAGGTTGGTGGCGGTATTGCTGGTTCTTTGCTACCATTTGGTGTTGCAACAAAATTAGGATTGGCTGGTAAATTAGGTGCTGTCGGTCGTAGCATGGTTGGTCGTGGTTTAACTGCTGGTGGTGCATCTGGTGCGGCGTTTGGATTTGGTAATGCACAAGGTGGTTTAGAAAACAGATTAAAAGCCGCAGGTATAGGTGCAGGGCTTGGTGCGGCGACTGGCGGAATTGTTGCACCAGCAACATTGAGTTTGGGCGGAGGTTTGACAAATGTAGTTTCACGAATGAAAAAAGGTTTTGGCAAAGAAGTGCCACAAGCCGACATAGAATCGTTTGTGCTATCTGATGCGTTACGACCAGGTATAGAATCTCAGGCCATATCTTCTACATTAGGGCGCGGTTCCGCGGCGGGGGCAAAAGATATTGAAAATGCGGCATATCAGTTGTCGCATATGTATGAAGCAATGCAGGGTATGAATACGCCAGGGGTATATACTGGAAAAACTGCCGCAGGCACAACTGCCCAACAGTTATTGAAAGCGACAGAACATCCGTCTATGACAGCGGCGAAGAAAAACTTCGGTGATTTTGTAGAAAGAATGCCGACGGTAGATAATCCAACCGAACCAGTTAAAGCCATTTTGGAAAAACTTGACGACAACGCTAGCGCTATAAAAGTTTTAGATAGAAACGAAGACTTGTTTAGAATCCAAGGCGCAAACGGAGAAGTGTCTACATTAAACCCTGGTAGTTTTGAGTTTTGGCAGACCGCGCAACAAGTTTTGAATAATCAGTTACCAAAGAAATACAACCCGTCAAGATTGACTGGTGCAAAGAAAGAAATCTATGATGGTATTCAGGAAATCAAGAAAGTTAGAGAAAAATTGTTTCCTGGCACAAAAAGAATCAACGCTGAATACGCTAGCGCGGTTCAAGACCAACTTGACTTTAACAAAGAAGTTAGTGCAAGATTGAAAGTTATGAAGGCGGAACAAAAGCCAGAATCTATGTCGGGCGGTATCGTGCGTATAATTGAATCATTGTCAACGCCGTCATATCGTCGTGGACTAGCAAGAGAAATTATCAAAGAAGGGCAAAGATTGCCAGCGATGACCCCAACAGGCTATAAAGTTGGTTCGTCTGCGACAGACGCAATTTTGAGAATGTTAGAAACTTTTGCAAAATAAAGGACTAGAAAATGGCACAAGAACCGATGATGGTAGAAAAAGAATATCGCAAGGCAGATTCTGCAATCCGCATCATTGACTGCGTGGGAAAAGCGGTTGATTTACAGAAAGAATACTTTAAGTTAATCACGAGTTTAGCGGAAGGCGGGTATAAACGTTCCACCGATACAGTGCGAAATTTGGTTTCTGATATAAAGAACCATACTTTAATCTTGCAGGCGTTATTGCTTGAATTTGACGACAATATTCCAGTGGCGGAAGACGGTGTTGCCAAAGCATTAAATGACCTGCGTGATGCAATGAAAGATGTTGAATAAAGGGGTATAAAATGACGGTAGCGGAAGCAATATTGCAAAAAATCGGTGGTGGCTTTGATAGGGCTTTTACCAATCCAAATCCACAGATGTCTGACGAAGATATTATGCGTTTGTATCGTGGTCGTATAAATCATTGGGTTACCCCAGAAGCATTGCGTGATGCAGAATTAGGCGTTCAACAATATGTTAACACAGGACCATTAACCTTGATGTTAGATAATGTTCGTGATAGGGCTTTGCGTAATCGTGGGTTGCACGTTGACCAAACCTATGAAGATATTATTGATAAAGTAAGCCCATCAACCAAAAGAATTATGAGAGATATTGTAATTGTTCCAGCAGACGGCAGATAATGGAGTAGATTATGTCCGAGAATAAGTTTATACAGCATTTGAAAGGAAAAGATACGGCAAAATCGGTGTTGGAAATTAAAAACCAAGTCACACCGACGACTTTTGCAAATATGCCAGCAGGCACGTCTGACGGCAGTGTTGTATATTCTGACCATCGGGGCAACGCCACAGCCGTTTTGAAAGGCACAGACAACTGGAAACTGTCAAACGGAACACTTGTATCAGCCACGACCGTTTATGGCGATGGGCGTGATTTAACTGGCTCTTTCTTGGCATCTGGCAATACATTGTGGGTCAATGCGACTTATACGTTTGCAAGTCCAAAAATTTTTACTCCAAATACCAAATGGGTGCTGAAACTCTGTGGACATAGTTTAGATAGTTCGGTTTATAACGAAATTCCATTCTCGCTAGTGGTTAAAATCGGCAATTCAATCATAACAAAGCAGTTTAATGTTCGTGAAGAAGCATTTGAGTTTTGTAAAGAATTTGTGATTGACTTTGCCGAGAGCGAAACCGCTACATTGCACGCTGAAATTGGCGATACAATGAACGTGCAGGTGCTTTGCGGTGATGCGACGGCTAGTGCTACCATTTACAACGGCATGAGTGTTTTGACGGCATTACAACGCCGTGTTGATGGCGATGCGATATCGTCTAACACTCGCAATTTTGATGAATTGGAAGAAGATTTTGACGATTTGAAAGAAGATTACGACCAGTTTGTTATAGATACAGGAACAGCATTAGATGGAAAGGTCAATATAGACGGCACTTCAATTATGACGGCACCGTTAAAATTCAGGGCTGGTTCTATGCGTGGTGCCGTAGGTCCGTACTTAAATGGTGTAAGTTTCTGGAAATTAGATTCACAAGGAAACATAACAAACATCGCAAACCTGACCGATAGCCAGTTCTTACCAGTCACAACGAACGCAATAGACCTTGGTAGAAGTGCGAACAAATGGAAAGACTTGTATCTTGCTGGTAAAGCATATATGTCTGTTATAAACAACGGCTATGATATTGCGGTTCCTGTGACAAATAGCCCACAAACATTGGCGTTGAAAAGTGAAGTAGACTTGGCGGCAAACTCTGGTCGTATGATTACCGACCAAGGTGTATGGTATGCAAAGATGTATTCGGCAACCGTTGCACCAAGTGCAGAAAACGGCACAAATTATGCGGACTTTTCACAAGTCGATGGACAAGGTAACCCAATAATTGTGATATACGAACGCCAATCGGGTGCGTGGGTGCAAACAGAAACAATTACACCACCTGCCGAGTATGACGGCTATGTGCCAATTACAAGCAAGATTTGGGATATAGCAGAACAAGCAGGGCAACAAGGTGGGCGTATTTTGTGGAACCACCAGAGCAAAGAGTTCACACCATACCCACAGATTATTTCGTTTGAAGATATTGAAATTACAGGCAATTCAACGGTTGTTATGCCGGTTAATCCAGCGGGCGGACAGATTGTCAATAAGGACTATGTCGATAGCCGTTCAACCTATTTAACATTCCCTGCGGGCTGGTCAACAAGTGGCACAACCAAGGCGTTCTGTGATGCAGTTGCGGCAGATACCACAGCAACCAAAGGAAAGGCATATCTGGGCGAAGTGACATTCAGCGATTTGCCATCAGGGTTGGTCAATGCCGAAGTAACTGTTGAAATTATGGATGGAACAACCGCCGCAAATAAAGTTATTGTGCTGACGATGACAAGTGGTAATCAAACGCCATATTTGTGGAAATATACATACTGGAACGGTGGTTCAAACGTTAGTGGCTGGATTGGTTTTCAACCAGAATTAGTCAGCGGAACGAATATCAAGACAATCAATGGCGAATCAATCTTGGGTTCGGGCGATATTCAGGTTGCGACTACTGGTGGTTACCACCCAGACCTGTTTGCGTGGGAATGGTCAGATGCGTTGCGTAATGATGTTCAGTGGTTGCGTGCCGATACTTTCTCTTGGCAATCTGGTAGTGTATATCAAGCGGCTTTCTGGGATTTGTTCTATGATATGCAAGTCAGCACATACTGGTATGGTGGCGGTGGTCCAGCATACACGAAATCAAGAACACCAGCGGTAGGCGATGCGGTGTATTTGAATAGTGACCTGACAACACAAATCGGAACGGTTGATTCTTATGATGATGTCAATGATGAAATAACCGTAAGTGGCAATACATATTCATATATGAGCAACACGTATGTTACACCGACAACGGAAACGGTTGCTGGTTATTCGTTGACTGTTTATACAGGGCATAGCGGAAGAAAGATTGTGAGTGTGAGTGATGAAACCAACGTTGCTAACATTTACACAGCGACAGGTGTAGCGTGGTATTATATCATAGATATACCGAACAAACGGTTTAAGTTGCCACGTAGCAAACACGAACATTATGGCGATAGACCAGTTATTGGTAATGATACAGCGGTTCATTGGAACGCAGGCAACAATGGACAAACTGTTTATATGAAAACTGATAAAACAATGGGTTCCTCTGGAATAACCGAACTTAAATTATCAATAGACCCTACACAAACTGGTATAATTTCAACACCTGTTGAAGACACAGACCAATACAAATATCTGTATTTCTATGTTGGCGAATTTACGCAGACGGCAATAGAAAATACTGCTGGGCTGAACGCAGAATTATTTAACGATAAAGCAGATTTAGATTTTGCCAATACAAACATGATTGACTACGTGGTAGAAAGCCAAGAACCAAACGCAGGCAATGGTTACACGTGGTATCGTAAATACAAATCTGGCTGGGTAGAACAAGGCGGACAAATTTCATCAACAACAGCGAGTTCTGCATCCAAAACAGTAAACTTGCCAATAACAATGACAGATACAAATTATTTTGCATGCAGTAATACAGGGTATTCAGGAAACGATGCACCTAATTATGGAAACGTAGTAAAATCAAAAACTACAACCACAATAACTGTCGGACATTTGGTAAATTATATGACTAATTGGATGGTGTCTGGCGTAGCAGCATAAAGAGGTGAAATATGTATGAAGTAGGACAATTTATTACAAAAAAAGAACATATTGCGTTCGCTAACTATTGTGCTGTGAATCACCCGAACCTGATGACCGAACCGGTTGGCGACGGAACGTATCGTATTATCGAAACAATCGTTGTTCCAGAACCTGTGCCAACCCGTTCGCAGATGCACGAATTACGCAAACAAGCGTATGCTGAAACGACCGACAAATTAACGCTAGAAAAACTGCGTTTGCAAGCGATTGGACAATGGACAGAAGAAAAAGAAACGCCATCGACCGAGTCTAGTAGCGTTTCAACAGAATTATAACTAGAACAAGAACCAAAAGTCAAGGAGAAAAAAATGCCGTGCGGAAAAAAGAGAAAAAAATAAAAATCGGTGGCTTTTTAGTCGCCGATTTGGATATTATATATAAAAGGACTATGTAAATGTTACCAATTCGTATTAAGGCTTGTTCAGAATCAGATTTAAGAATGTTGGGTGATTTAGCCCATAATATTCAACGTGTGTTGCCAGTGACCCAAGCGGACATAGATGCCGCTGCTGCACTTGGTAAAGAGTGGGTTGTTTGGAAAGTTATAGAAGTAACCGACCCATTGGATAATCTGCGTGGCGGAACACAGTTGGTAATTAAGCAAAATAGTATCTTGCCGGGGCAGAATGTTCGTCGTGTTTTGATTGTTTCTGGACCGAGCGGACAAAAGGTTATCGTTGGGCCGGGCATCTCACCATTGTTATTGCCCGATGCGATTGCTGATTCCCTATCTTATGTCAAGGCGTTTGGTGGAACAGAACAGCGGAATCTGCCAGATGAGTATATTGAACGGCAGTTTATCTATATGATGGACGGGTCGTATTTACTGACGGACATTGTGCCGACATACGATAGTCATATTGAAATGGATTTTGCGACAACAAGTTTAATAGCAACAGGTGGTTCTTTTATTGGTATACGCGATGTCAATACAGTGGACAATGGTTTTAGTTTAGGCAGAACCAGTAACGATAAGTATTTCTTTATAAACGGTTTGTCTGAACGAGCAACATCAACAGTGGCTGCGACAAATAATACTCGCTATAAATTCGTTTGGAATAATGGTGTAGGAACAGTTTATCAAGGAAACACAGTATTGTACACCTATACATTTACGCCCAACCAAACTATGACAAGACCTTTGGTTATAAATGGTTTTAATAATGTGGGCACACTGGTTCCGTCTGGTATCGGTATCTATTTGTATTCGTTCAAAGTATGGAACGCACAGGGCGAATTGGTTGCTGACTATGTTCCAGCAGTGCAGAAAGGCACAGTTCCTGTTGTTGGTTTTTATGATACGGTTAGCGGAACATTTAAGACAGCAACAGCAGGCACATTTGCGGCAGGTGGCGAAGCAGTACCAACCCCCGATGCCCCAATGGACATTGTAAGCAATAATGGGGTGTTGAAAGCAAAACATCAAAGCGGTTTGCCGTTGGGTTATACTTTGTTGGAATATGTGTCATTTAGTTCGCCAGCAGAAACTTACTTTGATACAGGAATACATCTGTCAAACAATCATACAATTGGGATGACGGTTAATGCCGAAAATTTAAAGGGTGCTATGGGAAGATATGTATCAGTTGATGAGTCTTTCCAACTGTATGATAAATATTATAGATTTGGATATTATATGGCAAGCAATAGTCTTTCTAGTTATTTAAATACCAAGGTTACCATATCTTACGGACAAAGTGGTTTATACGTGGGTAATACTTTAATAGCAACGCCAACAACGCAAACATTTACACATACTGACACAAATACATGTTTGGTTGGCGGGTATGGTGGTGGCTCTGCTTCCTTTAAAGGAAAAATCTATAATGCATGGATAAAAGAAAACGGAACGTTGGTAGCAAATTATATTCCAGCAAAGAACTCGTCTAATGTCGTTGGTATGTATGACCTTGTAAGCGGGCAGTTCTATACCAACGCAGGCACAGGCGACTTTACAGCAGGCGACCCAGTAAGCGACCCAGTTGAAATCTACACAGACGGCACAGTGGAAACGATAGAAGACACAATTGGCAACACAGCAACGGCTGAAATGCTGTTAAAGGTTGGCGACTATCAAGATGTCCAAGAAATACTGGCTGGCGATGTCACACGCAAAGTCGGGGTAAAGGTGCTTGATGGAACTGAAGATTGGGCTTTTGCCACAGTTGCACAAGGGTATTATTTAGATAATGCTGGGTTTGGTGCTATTGCTCAAACACACGGTTGTTTGTGTTCTCATTTTCTTGGAGTAGATACAAACGTTACTATAGTATCAAGCACTAATGTTATAAAAGTTGGCACTAATACAACTGGTTATATCAACTGGGACAGAGTATACATTCAAGCGGATTTAACACAATGGCCTAATGTGGCGGCTTTCAAAGCATACCTTGCACAACAATACGCCGCGGGAACACCTGTAATCGTTGTGTATCCACTGGCAACAGAAACCACAGAATCTGTTACAGGACAGACATTACAAGTGCAGGCAGGCGATAACACACTGGAAATCACACAAGCGTCAATGAATAACTTACAACTTGAATGTGAATACGAAAAAACAGTTTAGGAGATAGAAAAATGTGGAGGCTAGTTATAACATTAGTGGAGTGGGTCGTAAAACGCATACAGTACAAAGGGCGTATTGAAGACAAGTTAGATGCGGTTTTAACGCGCCAAAACGACCTTGAAAAACGCACTTTGCGGTTGGAGTTGATATCTGCTATGGACAGGGGTGATACCGCCGTTGTGCATCAGTTATTTGACGAATACACGGCGATGGGCGGAAATTCCTACTGCGTTGCTATGTATAAGGCTTATTGCAAGAAACCAAACAAAAGGAGTAAAAAATGACTTGGTTTGTTGAAAACTACGAAACAATCTTCGCAATATGGGGTATGATTACCGCACTCTGCACAGCAATAGTCGCCATCACGCCCTCGGACAAGGATAATAAAATTCTTGCCAAGATAGTCAAATGGGCGGATTTGTTCAGTGTTGTGTTCACGAAAGAAGATGCACAGAAAATCGCTGATGCGTTGAAGAAAGAAAAGAAAGCGAAATAATGAAAAAGAAAAAGTGGAAAAAATTATATGGGGCAAGTGTAAGTTTCACCTGCCCCTATTGTCTTAAAAATTTTCCACTATCCGAAGCAACTATCGAACACGAGCCACCAAAGTCAAGACAAAAAGAGTATGGTGAAAGTAATAAAATACTGGCGTGTAAAAAATGCAATAGCGAAAAGGGTGCTTTAACTGCCGAAGAATATAAACTTTGGAAGCATTTAAATGAAATAAGAAATCACGGAAAGCAAAAGGGCTAACCAATGTCAAATAAAGTATTAAAATACTACTTAAAATCGTGGGCAATTCAAAATTACTATAAATATGATATTTATCAGGTTATGGCTGGCGATGCTATATGGTTTATGGCTGAACCTAGAACACCGGGCGTAGTAACGAGAACAGCCGAGAACGAAACCGTCTTAAAGATACTTTTGGAAAACGATTGTATTAACGCAACAAGATTTCAAAAAAGAGTGCGGTAAAATCACCGCATTTTTTCTTTTACCAGTGCGACGACACGTTCTGCCGCAACGAGAGTTTCCGCCCATACACGCTGTTTATATTCACCAATGGTTGGGTCTTTGACGGTATAGATAATTTCCCACTCTCTGCGTGATTTATCCCATTTTGGCTCGCTTACCTGCGTTATCATCTTTCCTTTCCTTTTGTTCTGGTTGTCCTGTGGCAGGATTATATGCCATATATGACATAGGTTGTTGATACGGTGGGCGATTTATCTGTGTATCACGAAACCAACTTTTTGTTGATACTTCTATTTTTAAGGCACTCAATTCTTGTTCTAGTTTTTGCACCCTTTCAACTAAATTTTTATACAAACCTGTGCTGGTTAGTTGGGCATATTCTAGGGCTTCTTTTTCTGTATCAAAAACACTTCCGTCTTCTGTTTGGTATTTTTTTATTTCTTTTATTTGTATTGGTTTCATTATTTGTCCTTTTGTTCTGGTTGCTCGTCAGTTTTGTATAATTCGTTGTATGCTTTTGCCACATTGTCGCACAAGAACCCAACCAGATACGCTAGTGCTTCGTCTTGCGTTGGAAAATATACAACATCTCGTTCTGCTAATATGCGGTTGGCAATATGAACGCATTCGTGCGGTATTGTCCGCCAAGGGTTTATGTCTTTTGATAACCATATATGCAGTTGCCCATCTTTATCTCGCCAATAACCAGCATCGGCAAATTCTTGCAATTCCATACCATCTGGCAGGTCGTTTCTGTGGTTTTGAATAATAATATAATCGTCATAAATTGGCACAAGACAACTAAACGCATTTACTTTATCTTTCATTTTACATCCTTTTGTTTTTCTGTTAGTTTCAAATTGCCTGTGATAACCGCATATTCGCATAATTTGGGGGCTTTGCGACAGGTATCAACCACCAATGCCAATGTTTCGGTTTCGTTGCGTATCGTTGCGGATTTAATCAAGAAATACACATCAAGACCAAGCATCGCAAGACCAAGGTAAGCAAATATGTAAAATATACCTTTTAAGATTTTTTTTTATTGCTGCTTTTAATTTTGCATAACTAAACCGCATACCAAATTGTAGCATCCATTTATAAAAATCAAATAGGTATCTATTAAAACCTTCTTTGATTGCATCCTGACGAATTGCAGACCAACAAACAGCACAGTATTTTTGTTGGAATATAAAATCTTTGAATTGTTTATACGTTTTCATTTTACATCCTTTTGTTCTAGTGCTGTTTTGATTTGGTTTAAAGTGTCTTCTGCGAATTTCTTAAAATTGCCCAACACAACATACTGATTATCACAATCATTTATTACT
>Ga0265299_10000235_pt1 | contig 72848 bp, 57 predicted proteins | sample AusTroGonzalo_MG_4_FD_193485 | JGI IMG/M metagenome (GOLD analysis project Ga0265299, IMG submission 193485) | Bovine rumen microbial communities from tropical cattle in Woodstock, Queensland, Australia - Gonzalo_02 | ecosystem: Host-associated > Mammals > Digestive system > Stomach > Rumen ... | reverse complement strand
GGACCCTATGGAGCCTCGCCGCCGCAGGCCCGGTCGGGAAGGCCTTTCCGGCCGGGCCGTTCTTTACCGGCACAGTGCCGGCTGAACAGCTACATAGTCTACCACATTCTGATTAGACAAGACCCTGTTTCGTCCCCGACGGCTATCCTCATCGTCCTCTTCGTGCTTCTCGGCTGGATGGGTATCGCGCTCATGGACGACGCGTCGATGCTCCTGGGGTTCGTGGGGCAGCGCCTCTCCGGCGACTCCGGCGCCTCCACCAATGTTGACTTTTTCCGGCACAGCCGCGCGGGATTATGGTATAATTCTCCAAAATCTCCTAAAGCTTAAAAGGCTATGGGATACATCGTTCTTTATCATTCATGGAAATTGTGTAACTGTTTTTCAATGCAATGATAGATTGAAGTCACAACAACCGAATGGAAACACACAATGGGCAAGAAGTTTATGACGACACTTTCTATGGCAGCCATTGCTGCCATAATGATTTTCTGCGCGAATGCAGGTGAATGGTATGTTGCCACGAATGGAGACGACGTCAATGCCGGAACCTCGTGGGATGAGCCTTTCGCCACCATCCAGCGGGCGGTGGACGGTGCCTCTTCAAACGATGTCATTAATGTTGCAGACGGAACATATACTCCATTTGCTTCAACCAATTTGCCAGTTACCATCGCCAGCGTCAATGGCCCATCTGCGACATTCATAGATGGTGGCGGCACGAACCGGTGTGCTACGCTGGGGGCTAGGAATCAATATGCCACAGTCGTACGAGGTTTCACCTTCACAAACGGATACGTTGAGGCGGCGGACGGAGGTGGAACGATCGGTGGAACCATTTCAAACTGCGTGTATGTTGCAAATGTCTCTGATTCAAATGGTGGCGGAGCTGGAGGCGGCAGGGTTCTGAGTTCATGCTTTCACGGCAACGCCGCACCTGGCGGTTCTGGCGGCGCTGTTTACAATGCAAGCCTCTGGGACTGCATTGTTTCAAACAATATGGCAAGGATTGGAGGTGGTACGTATGAGGGGACAGTTTCAAACTCTGTGATTGTCGGCAACGTGGCTACAAACGGAGGTGGCTGTTATTCGGGGGTGTTGATCAGCAACTTCATTGCAAACAATGTCGCTTCCGAGTATGGGGGCGGGTGTCACGCTGTTTCTCCCAGGAAAGTTGAATATTGCATTATATCAAACAATGTCGCTCGCTTGGGCGGAGGTGGGTATTTTAATGTCCCGACTATGATGCGGAAGCCTGTCTTGTTTTGTTGTCGTGTTGTGAATAACATAGCGACTAGTCAGGGAGGGGGGCTGTTCAATTGCAATGCGGTAAATTGTTGGATTGGGGGGAATGTTGCCAGTGGCCCAGGTGGAGGGGGAATGCAAGGCGGCGTCGCGACGAATTGCATCATAGTTGCCAATGCCTCCAAAGGCGTAGGAGGGGGGATGAACTCTGCTGATCTCATCAATTGTACAGTGTATGCGAATCAGGGCAACCGAGGTGGTGGAACATATCAAGGGTCGGCGATAAATACCATCATCCGTGGCAATATGGGGAATCCGGAGATGGTCGGGACTGCAATTTCCTATTCTTGTGCTCAAGGCGTAGGAACGGACAACGGCAATATTGAAGGCGATCCGCTTTTTGTCGATGCTGCGAATGGTGATTTTCATCTACAGGCGGAATCACCATGCATTGATGCTGGTTATACCTATGAAAATCCCACACCCACTGATTATGGAGGCACGGAACGTGTGAAGGGGGGGCGCATTGACATGGGGGCGTATGAAGCAGATATGCAGAAGACACATCACTCTGTGTATGTCGAAAAGCCGATAGGAGGACGAGCGTCCTCCATAGGTGAGAGTGTGGAGGACGGGGGGGCGTTCGAGCTGAATGTGTCGGGGCCTCGTCCGCTTGTGGGCATCTACACGAATGGTGCACTTGCCACGACCGCGCCAACACTAAGCCTTGCCGATGTCACCGAGGACTATGTCATTACAGTGAGGTTTGACACATCTTTATTGGTGACATTCTATGTGGACGCCGCCAATGGCAGTGCCGCAAATCTTGGCTACGTGGCTGAAAGCCCATACGCATCCATACAAGATGCTGTGGATGAAGCGATATCTGGAGATGTCATCAAGGTCGCGCCGGGGGTATATGATCCAATCACAGTGCCCGATTCGCAGATACTCATCGAATCCACAGCGGGGCCTGCGGCTACGATTATTGACGGCAAGGGACGTTATCGCCCTGCGACCCTGACTTCAGACTCTCTGCCGAGATTGGGCTATTCTCCCGTTGTCCTTAGGGGCTTTACACTTCGTAACGGAGGTTACATACCTGCTTTAATAGCCGACGCCCACTATGGAGGCGGGGTCTTGGGTGGAACGCTGGAGAATTGCATTTTGGCAGGGAATAGAACTGTCAATGGTGGTGGCGCGGCCGGTGCGATTCTCAAAAATTGCAGGATACGGGGGAATTCTGCCAATTCTTCCGGCGGAGGCACGTGGCAATGCTCTCTGTTTGCGTGTCTTGTAGAGAACAACTCGGCAAGAACGGGATATGGTGGGGGATGCCATGGGGGGCATGCGGAAAACTGTTTGATACGGAACAACTCGGCGTATGGCGGCGGTGGTACGTACAACGGTGTGTTCGTCAACTGCACAATGATTGGAAATTACGCTTCGGAACAGGCGGGGGGCACACATTTTTCCACATGCCGCAATTGCATCATATGGGGTAATTCGGCGCCAGATTCGCCCAATGTCTACGCCGGCGCATTCGCTTATTGCTGTACGGATGTAACGGTAGATGGCATCGGTAACATAGCCGCCGATCCATTTTTCGAAGCGGATGGTTATCATCTTGCCGCCGATTCGCCTTGCATTAATGCCGGATGGAACGCATATAGTTCAGCGGACGTGGACTATGACGGGCAGATGCGCATTGTCGGGACGGCGATTGATGTTGGCGCAAGCGAGTATCAAGAACAGCGGTATGCGTTCATTGACAATTGGGGTGCTTGGTCGATTGAAAACGATGTCGAGTTCTCATTCCCCGTGTCGCTGGCGGACTGGGACGACCTTGCGCGCTTCGCCTGGAGGGCACGTGATCGGTTCGTCATGACTTCCGAGATCGGCGACATGCCTCCGTCCGACAAACCAATCCTCATATCTCTTGGCACGTTTTCTTTCGGTGGAATCATCGAGGCCGTGGATGGCTCCCCCGTGCCGTCAGATGAAGAATTCGGAGTGCCGGTGTGGCGAGTCCGTCTACGGGAGAATACGGCCACAGGACGCTTCCACGCCACAGTTGGAGATGTTGAGGTGCGGAATGTGGTAATCCCTCCATACAACGCTGATAAATGGGTCGAATCGGTTTATGGACAACCGCCATTCTGGCATGCGGCCGCTGAGAGGAGTGGATGGTACGCTCGCCGTGACCGTGCGAGGCTTGAGTTGTTCATGACGCTTGTTCCTGCGGAGCGCTATGCGGATTATACGGCTGCGTTGGCACAAGACGAGGAAAACATGGCGCCAGAGGACGCCAATCGGCTTTCGATACGCGGTTTCCGCGCCAACACTTCTACGAACGACCTCCATTATGTCAATGTCCGGCTGCCTTCGGAGGCGATTGTCAATGTGCTGGGAGCGAGCGATCTTGCCGGAACCAATTGGACGTTCTGCGGCATCGGTTCGTTTGCACGGGGTTACTCGTCCGCAGGAATCGTGGCGAGTAACCAGACCTACTTCGTCACCTTGGCGGAAGGCACTGGTGACTCGGATGGCGACGGCATCTCGGATGTCCTTGAAGTGATGGTTTATGGAACAGATCCACGCAAGGCCGACACTAGTGACGGCGGACTTAAGGACGGCGAGAAGATCTTCCGCTATGGACTGAATCCTTTTGTGCGCGACACGGATGGGGATGGCTATGACGATGACGAGGAAATCGCAAACGGGCAGAACCCAACAACGTATACTCCGGGCGCAGACAGCAGGACTATACGTTACGTTTACGATGCCGACGACAAGCTTATTGGGGTCCGTTTTGGCGGTGGAGGCGGACGGATGCGAACTAGACTGTCTCCAGCCGGGAATCCGACCGTTATTGAAAAGAAGGGAGAATGATCATGAAGCGCATTGTCTCATTTGTTTCAATTGCTGCCATGGCCTTTTGGGCACGGGCGGAATGGTTCATGCCCAATTTCAAGGTCGCCGATACCAACAGCCATCCTGTTCAGACGAACGAAAAGACGATATCCGTGTTCACGAATGCGGCTGTGCGCTCGACATCGCAAAACGCCTTGAAGCGAAGTGCAGTAGCACGGCAGAGATTGACGGCCGTCGATCTCGACGGGCTGGATCATCTTTTGCCCGCCGCACCCTCCACCCGCATAAGTGAGTTGGCGCGAGGATTAGAATATGACTGGCGAAAATGTTTTGACTTTGTGCGGAATCACATCGCCTTTACGCCTTATGTCGGAATCATGCGCGGTGCCGAACGCACGTTGCTGGATCGGGAGGGCAATGATGCCGACCAGGCGTTTCTCCTTGTGGCGCTGTTGCGCGCTTCCGGCCACTCCGCCACGGTGGTCTACGAACCGCTTGTGACCAATACCAATGCTGTAGATTCGATAGTCAGTGGCTTCCGCATCCCATTGCGCAACATTGATGGCGACACCCCATACAACGCTGCAGATTGGATCGGCGGAATGGACAGCGTCGGCGTCTCAGATTATACGGTTTTCAGTGAGATACAAGAACGGCTAGGACGCACTGGCATTGAGAGCGTCTCCTACAAGACGACGGAGATAGTTCTTCCGCATTATTGGGTCTCATTGACTGCGGACGGCGTGACGCGTTATCTTGATCCATCGTTCAAGCCGTGCAGAGTGTCCTCTGCGAGAAAGGCATTGTCTGACATGGGATATAATCGCGACACTCTTCTTGCGTCGGCGGGCGGCATATTGACGTCCGGCCTCTCTGTCAAGAATCTCTCTGTTAATGGCTTGAGGTCTAGATTAAACGCGTTTTATGAAAATCTTCGTACGACGTGGACCAATGCCAACGCATCGGTGGAGTTCTTCATCGGCAGCCGGGAGATCATAGAACGGACTGACGGCGAGTTTTTCCATGGAGGTTATTTCTCGGATGCTCCTATAGACATATTGGCGCAGCCAGTGTCCTATTGCAATGATCTGCGCACGAAGGTGGAGCTGACATGCGATGGTAGATCTTTTTATTCATTCTGGCTCGATGAAGTGGGGACGCGGAACCTATGGGTCACAACAGTCTCAAACGGGGTTTATTCTGCCCGAACCTCGCTCAACCTTGATGACGCTTGCCTCGCAACCATAACAACGTCCTCTAGCGGCCCTTTGACTTTTCTTGGGGTGGATGTGCAGCACAAGGCTCCAACAACAAAGGAGTATGCGTTGAGACGTGGCAGCGCCAACGCATATTCACTCGTAATCGGTTTTAACGGAGATGCAAAGAACGGAATGCGCAGATTCGCATCCGATGAAGTGTCGCGCCTTAAGGCCCAAGGGGTTCCCAATGATTCGTTGCGAATGCTTGCGGCTACGTTATATGTCCAGGGACAACAGTGGTTGTCGCAGTGTGCGATGACGCAAAAGTTGATGAATCGCATAGTGGATAATATGCGGGTGCATGAATATTATTCCATTGGAATCTCTGGACAGGCCGGTGCACCTTTCGTGGATATGGGCAACGCGACTGGCAGTTCCTGGAAATATGGAGGATACCCATCGCCATATATCTTCTTCTCAAGTGCTTTGGAGCACAGTGTGGGGGAACAGCTGAATGGAATCGGTTCGGTGTCGACAATCAAGTTATTGGATCTTGCCAATCGAAATGGCGATACAGTCTATTTCGTGACATCCCAGAATGTCCATACGGTGATGTCTGCGCTTATAAATTACTCAACTTCCGAGAAAAATGATTTTATAGCATCTGCCAATGGGGGCTCTCGGCTATTGTTGCCCAGAAATGGGCGGATTGTCATGAATGATTGGGCGGGAACGGGATATGTGGAGCATAAGTTCACGGCTAACGGCATGTCTGTGGCCATGAGGATTTCCGGCGGTTTGAACGGTGGATATGCGACTCAAAACTTCTGCATGAACCCTGGGGGCACACTGTTGTCTACAATTCTTAATTGGTGCGTAAATGCGCTTTCTCCTGACAATCCTAGCGGTGATCCGGTGTCCATGCCATCTGGCGCCTTCACTGACAGCGTGACGGATATGACCTTGATCCGCAAGAACTCTTTAGTCTGGGGGCGAAGTTATGATGCTCGAAACGTCAATGACGACATTGGCCTGGGTAGAGGGTGGTCGCATGTTTATGACGCATCTGTGGTCGAGACCTCTGATGCCGACGCTGTATTGGGGGCATCGTCGGTGGATGCCGTGATCCCGACGGTCGTGGCCATTGTAGTCGCCGATGACATGATGACCGGACAGAATGCCTTGCCCGCCGAGGAGAACGCCAGAAGATGGGTAATTGCGGCGATGGCCGCCCAGTGGTGGACTGAGCAGATGGCAGGCACTGCTGTCGCCGTCAAGACCGGGGGCGGGACATTCAATTTCATGAAGCGTCCAGATGGCTCTTATGCGGCATATCCCGGCGTGAAAGCAGAGCTTGCGAAGACCAACGGAAACTACGTTCTTAGGGAACGGCTGGGGAATACGTATCGCTTCAATGAATGCAAGAGATTGGCCGAGAAGGAAAGTCCATCAGGCAACAAAGTGCGGTTGAGTTATTCGTACGCGGATGATCCATCCGGTCGGTTGATTCGTGTGGAAAACGATTTCGACGCTTCGTTTGATGTTGAGTGGCTGAATGGTCGGATAGCAAGGGTCATTGACAGTTCTGGCAGAAGCGTCAGCTATTCTTATGGAAACGATTGCCTTGTGGCTGTGAATGATGTTTTGGGCAAGGCGTGGACATATTCGTATGATCCATCTAGCAGGTTCATGACGAGTAAGGCCAATCCCAAAGGAGAGGTGCTTATAGGCAATGAGTATAATTCTCTCGGCCAGGTCGTCCGCCAACTTGCACCCAATGGCGAGCCGTGGATATTCGGCTATGTACTTGACGTGGAGGCTTGGGATATGGATCCAAGAGGGAACAAGCTGATTCGCAGGTTCGATGCCGAAGGGCGTACGACATATCAACGGGGCCGCAATGGGGCGGGTACAACCGTTTCCTATGATGGTCACGGACATGCTATTCTTACAATCAACCCCCTTGGGCGACGCAGTACCGCAGAATACGACGTCAATGACAATCTTGTTTTGAGGACTGAGGGTTTGGGATCGCGGGCCCGCAACACCCGCTTCGGCTATGATGCCGAGAATCGTCTTGTCGCGATAACGAATGCGATTGGGGCTGTGAATGGATATGCGTATGATTCGGCCGGACGAATCGTAAAAACGTTCAATCCTGACGGCACTTTCATTCAGAACGTGTGGAACGGCAACGGGACGCTTGCCGAGTCTTTGGGATATGATGCGTGTACGAACTGCTTGATCCGCAAGGTCTACACATATAATTCATACGGATTGCCGACCAGTTGCACAATTTATGGGCAGGGTCTTCCGGCTGGTGGCCTGACGACGTATACGGCCTACAACTCCGACGGCAGCGTGGCGTCCACGACTGATGGCAACGGGAATATCTCGACGTTTACCTATGATGCAGCCGGTCAACTGCTTGAGGAACGAGATCCAGTTGGCGACAAGGTGACTTTCACTTATGACGATGCGAGGAATCTTGTGTCAGTTCGAGACAAGATGAATCATGTGACTACATACGAGTATACAGTCTCCGGCAAGACGAAGAAGACGACATATCCCGATGGATCAGTCGTTTCCTGTATGTACGATGCATTGGAAGACATGCGCTCTATGACGGACAAATATGGGAATGTCACTACTTTTACAAGGAATGAGCTAGGACTGGTTACGGAGACTGAATCGGGGGGATGCGCCGCGTACAAAGCGTTTGACGTGATGGGCAATGAGACCAATCGCGTTGATGCTTCAGGCGTGTCCATCCAGACGGTGTACGATGAAGAATCTCGGCCTATTGCGGTTCGCGATTCATCTGGGGCGGAGCGGACGACTGCTTATGACATTCTAGGACGGCCTATTCGGACGACAGACGCACTCGGCAAAACGTATCTCAAGGTCTACGATGATGCCAATCAAATGGTCGCGTCCGTCAGGCCATCAGGCGCCGTCGATGCATTCGGGTATGATCCGCTTGGCTTTAGGAATGCGTTCACAAATTCTGAAGGCAGCGTGTACATGACTTCCTACGATGCGCTGGGTCGAGTGCTGGCAAATACAAACGCGCTGGGCAGACAGACGTTGAGACTTGAATATGATGCCAATGGAAACATCTTGTCGGCAATTGACGCCGATGGAGGTGTGACAACCTTCACCTATGACGCATTAAATCGCCTCTTGTCGCGGACGGTTGGCGACCAAACGGATTCGTTCACATATAATGCAAATGGCGGCCTGTTGTCGGCATGTAATGCTACGGCGGAAGAACGGTTGTCCTATGACGTGATGAATAGGCTGTATTCTGCTACCGTGGCAATCAACGGTCTGTCGGTTACGACGCATTGGATTTATGACCTGGGGGGGCTGCCAACGAATATTACGTATGGAGTTAACGGGATATCGTTACGTCGAGAGTTCGATGCGAAAGGACGGCTCGTCGCTCTTGATGACGGTCGTTCGCACAGGTGGACATTCGCTTATGACCGTTCCGGGCGGCTGCTTTCATCGTCTTCGCCTGATGGAAGAACATCCACGTTCGAGTATGATTCTACAGGCAAGTTGACTGCCTGGAGAGTCCCTGATGTCACAGCTCGGAACATCTCCCGCAACTTGAACGGAATCAAAATCGCAGAGCGGGTCACAGAAGGTAACACGCCAGAACCGATCCGGGATTCGTCGTTTGAGAATCGTTTCAATGCGGCAGACCAGCTGCTTTCATCGTGTGTCACTCGTGGCATGGGAGTGGGCGAAGACCTTTTGTTTGAGTATGACCTCAATGGTAATTGCAGAAGGGCGACATCGTGGTCTGATGGTCTGGTGAAGGGTGAACTGTCTGTCTCCCATGATTCATCCGGTGCGATTAGCTCCGTTTCATGCAATTCTTCCAGTTTTGCGTTCGCCTATGATGCACTCGGCACTAGGGTCGTTTCAGGAGGGCGTGTGTTCATCCCTAATCTTGCCGATAGGTGCAGGCGACCTCTTCTTGAATATGACAGAAACGGAGTGTTTGTTCGCGCCTATATATGGATAGAGTCAAAGTTGCTGGGCTATATAGACGCCAACAACGAGTTGACGGTGGCACATACGGATGAATATGGAAACGTTATCGCCTTGTCTCGACAGGACGGAACGCTTGTCCATACGGCATTATACGGGCCGAACGGCGAGGACTGGGGTATGATGGGAACGAATCCGCTGCCGTTTGCTTGGCTTGGAGGTCATGCGGTCGAGAAAATGTTTGCTGATACATTCTTGGGCGACATCTATATGACGCGCCATCGGCTCTATTCTACGGGGGTGCATCGTTTTCTGGAGCCAGACCCGAAGGGGCTTGCCGGAGGCTTGAATCTGTATGCATACGGTGGTAATAATCCTGTGGGATATATAGATCCTTCTGGACTTTGTGCGGAGGAAGTGGATGAGCCTCGTAAGGGGACAAAGGATAATCCATATGTCTTTAAGAACAGCTCGGTAGAACGACCGGAAGGGGGACTATACAAGAAAGGAGACTGGATCATGACAAGCGACGGTCTTATAGAGCTTCCATGGGATATGTTCATGGACGGAGAGGATTATAAGCATTTAGGCTTGCTTGTTGATAGAACGAATTCGGTGAGCGAAGGAGGTGAGATTAGAGAACATAATATTCTTTCATGGTTGGAGAATAAGGGATACATGGGAGCGGTTCAAGACTATTATTATTCCAATGAACATGCGAACAACAAAATGATGCAGAATAATGTTTGCCAGGCAACCGCCATGATAGGGGAGGTGGCACTGCTTATAGCACCGGGAGGCCCTGATTGGGGTAATAAATTCACAGATGCTTTGGTCACCATATATGATGTTGTTTCTGCCGCTAATAGCATAAGCGAGTATGCGGGCAACATGTCAAGACATTTCTTGCCTGAAGGTACACATAATCGGGGGAGTGCCTCTGGCGCACAACGGCGACAAAGGGAGCAACAAAATGCACAAGGGGGTAAGACCCGCGGCATGGACCAAGAAAGGCAGACGCAGACAACCGCCTATGAGGAGCAGCAACAAGCAGTAAAGGATCTTGCCGCTGCGGCGGTTGTGTCTATGATAACGGATTTGCAGATACCTGTGGAGACGGCGCAGGAGGTGATCCACATGCTCCAAGGCGATGAGGCTATGCGAATGTCTTCAGAAGCAGGTGCTATTGATAGTTTAAAGATCGGTGGAACTGCCAATGACAAGTAGGTTGTATACCCCCCTATGGGGTCAGACCCTGTTCCGTCCTCGTGGGGTCTGACCCTACTCCGTCCTCGTGGGGTCAGACCCTACTCGGTGAAATGAAAAAAGTAAATGAACCTGTCAGACTGGGGGTGGTAGATTGCCTAGCTTTTATGTCGGGCGATGGTGCTCGACGGAAAAAAGAAAGAAGAGGTGAATTATGAACACGAAGAAAATCTTAGTTATGGCTCTTGCGCTGACGACCGCTACATGCGTATTCGCACGGGGACATCACCACCACCACCACGGTGGACTCGGTCTTGCGGCGGGCATTGTCGGCCTGACGGCGGCGACAGTTTCGCTTGCGCATGACATCATCGCCCCTGATCCCGTTGTGGTCACCACGCCCACAGTGGTCACGCCTGCCCCCACGGTGGTCACCACACCTACGGTGGTCACCACGCCCACGGTGGTCACGCCAGCGCCTGCGGTGGTTGCCACGCCCACGGTGGTCGCGTCCCAGCCGGTTGTCGTCACGGCCCCGCCCGTGGTCTGTCCGCCTCCGGTCGTCTATTCGCGCCCCTATGTCTATCGTCGTTGGTAGCGGTTCAGATGCGGACCTTGTTAGAATAGGAACAACCCTCGCGCTCCACCACGCACGAGGGTTTGTTTTGGATCCCCTATGGGGTCAGACCCCGTTCTGCCCCTGTGGAAGCCCCTATGGGGTCAGACCCCGTTCCGTCACTGCGTTTCAAGCGGTAGCGCGTCGATTCCGTCAAGGAACACGATGCCACCGTTGGCCTCCTTGAGAAAGCCGTTGTGGTCTGCGTCTGCGCCGGAATACGAGCCTTTCGTGTGTCAGAATAACGCCGATTTCGCGAGGTCGCCGCCGAGTATTGTGCAGTTGACAGCCACGAACGTATCCGGTCCACATGGTTGCGGGCGTGACTGCTTTCTGTTATAATACACGCCAAAGTAAGGAAGCCCCCAAAATGAGGAGATTAGAGATGCGATTTGCAACGTGCCTAATGGCAGCACTTGGAAGCATTGTTTTTGCCGCGCCAATGGCGTTGGCGGCGGAATACACCAGCGCAAGCTACGCGCAGAGGGACCACCTGGTCGCGCAGTGGGATGCCATCGACAACGTCGGCACGGGTGTGCATGATCCGAATGCGACGGTATGGAAGAACCTCGCCACTTCCGGCAGCACCTACGACATGACGCTAACGAACAGCGCCTGCTGGAAAAATGGCGACCGTCTCGTCGTCAACGGTTGTTCGGCCGTAGGGAAAAACATATTACCGGGCTACAGAACCATCGAGGTTGTCTTCAGGATGACGTCAAATACAGGGCGCATTCTCTTCACTAGCGGGAATGAAGCGACGCGTCAGCTCGTGGTGTTCGACCACAATGGCACTTCCTCAAAAGGGTATTTCTCGGGTTTGAAGGATGCGAATGGCAACTCGGAGACGCATCGTTGTGTTGAATGGCATGCAGAAGATGATGCCTTGCGTTCACTGCGTTCGATGACGGGTGTGTTCACGAATGCCAACGCTACTGTCGCATCCGTGTACGGTGACGGCGTTGTGCGTCCGACCGGAACGGTCAAGAATGACTTCTGGCCCGACCGCGTGGCCATGATTGGCGACAGGGTGGGGAATGCATACAAGTGGTATGGCGAGGTTTCGACGATTCGCCTCTATGACTGCGAGCTGACGGCCGAGGAAATCGCCCAGAACCACGTGATTGATGTGGCGCGTTTCGGTGAGCAGCTGCCTTCGAGCGCGGATTACGTTCAGGATGGACTTCTTGTGCAGTGGGACGGTATCGACAACGTGGGCACGGGCGTACACGATCCGACCGCGACCATCTGGAAGAACCTTGCCAGCACCGACGGCGCCTACGACCTGACGCTTACGAACAACGCGACATGGAACGCAGAGGGACGGGCGCTTGTGGTAGATGGCGTTTCGGCGGTCGCGGCCGGCGTCACCCCGGAGTATAAGACGATCGAGGTTGTTTGCAAGCGGACGAGCGGACGCATCCTCTTCCATAGTGGTCTCCAGTCAAGATTCATACTTTTTGATACCGACTCAGCAATGCAGCGCGCCTATTTCGCGGGCGACACAGCAGACAACCAATCCATCGTGACGAAATATGTCAACCAGCCGTATTACGCGTCAGAAATTAACTTCCTTGCCGGACGGTACGACGACAACGGCAAGGTGACGGACGTGTTCAAGGACGCGAATCAGCGCGAAGACGGCGCACGAGGAAACAATTGGGGCATAGGAACGGGCATATCGATCGGCGGACGTGTAAATACGGCAAATTCCTATTTGTGGTACGGTGAGGTGTACGCCATCCGTCTCTACAGCAGACGTCTTACGAAAGCCGAACTGGCGCGGAACCACCGAATTGATTGTAAGCGTTTTCTGACAAGCTCAAGCTACCTTCAGGAAGGGCTGACCGCGCACTGGGACGGTACGGACAACGTCGGCAGGGGGCAGCATGACTCGTCCGCAAAGACTTGGAAGAATCTTGTTTCGGGCGGTCTGGATTTGACTATCGGCTCCGGCGTCTGGACGGACACGGCATTGATGAGCGTTGGCAGCAGCACGATGGCGGCCACGGGAACCAACTCTCAGGCGTACAACACGCTCGAGGTCGTGTACATGAACGCCAATCACAGTGCCGCAGCCATGCTGTTTAGCGCTGGTCTTGCCAACAGAATCCTTGCGTTTGCGGGGAATCGCGTCCAGTGGCGAAACAACTGGGCGACAACTGATTTCACGCAATATACGGTTGGACGCTATTCGCTGACGGGAATCCTGTCCGAAAATAGCGAAGCGGCCTACGCCAATGGTTTAAAGATTCAGTATGGTGCGTATTCCGACACATGGGGTGCGGGTGCGAGTTATGTGCAGGTCGGCGGGCGAATCCAGTCGGGTAGCTATTATGCTTTTACGGGCGACATTTTCGCCATCCGCACATACAACAATACTCTCTCTGCCGAGAAGGTCGCCTACAACAACAAGGTCGACCGACGCCGGTTCGGCCTTGACGCGCAGACCTTCACGTGGAATGTGGAAGCTGGCGACGGGATCTTCACGAACGCGAACTGGATGGCGTGGAAGCAGGCCACGGCAAACGTCCCCGGCGCGTCTGACGCCGTCGTTCTGCCTGCCGGTGACTACACGGTGACTCTGGAGGGTGATACGGTCGTCGAGGCGCTTTCCGCCGAAGCGGGGGCCAAACTGAAGATGGCGCTGCCTTTCGGCGCGGATGCTACGAATACGGTGATGCTCACGGTGCTTGGCGGTGCGACAGCTGCGTCCGGCGCCGGGATTGTGCTTGATGCGCAGGCGTTCGACAAGAAGCATCACGAGGAACGCATCACGCTTGTCGAGTGCGAGGCGGAGTCGGCCGACGCACTTGCAGCTCTCGCGGCCAACATCTCCTTCGCCGCCGCCGGCAATGAACGGCATGGCAAGGTCGAGGTTGTCGACGGCCGGCGTCTCGTCTACATCGCTCCGAGCAAAGACGGCATGGCGATCTTGGTCCGCTGACGGCAGTAGTTCCTTCCAATGTTCTCGAAATGTGACGATGGGGACAAGGGGGGCGCGAAGGGGACGGTGCGGTGAAACGTGGACTTGTGCTTGAGGGCGGAGGATTGCGCGGGCTGTTCACGGCTGGCGTGCTGGACGTCTTCATGGAGCACGGCGTGAAGTTCGACGGAATCGTCGGCGTCTCGGCCGGTGCCTGCTTCGGCTGCAACTACAAGAGCGGACAGATCGGGCGTGTGATCCGCTACAACAAGCGCTTCGCGCGTGACCCACGCTACTGTTCGTGGTCGTCGCTCTTCAGGACGGGTGATCTCTTCAACGCCGACTTCTGCTATCGCGAGCTTCCGATGGAGCTCGACGTCTTCGACGCCGCGGCGTATGCGGCGAATCCGATGGAGTTCCATGTCGTCGTCACGGACTGCGCTACGGGCAAGCCTGTATACAGGCGGCTCGACGAGGCCGATGCGAGGGCGTTCGAATGGATACGAGCCTCGGCCTCCATGCCGGTCGTCTCGCGTCCAGTCGCAATCGACGGCCGCGAGTATCTCGACGGCGGTCTTTCCGACGGAATCCCTCTCCGCTACTTCGAGTCGCTTGGCTACGACTTCAACGTCGTCATCACGACGCGTCCGCACGGCTACAGGAAGTTCCCGTCGTGGAAGCACCGCCTCGCAAAGCCTTTTCTCCGCCGTCATCCAGCCGTCTACAAGGCGCTGAAGACGCGATACGAATGGTACAACGACACATTGAACTACATAGATTCGCGCGTTGCCGGCGGCGCGGCGATCCTGATTGCGCCCGAAACGACGCTTGACATATCGCGCGTCTGCCATGATCCGGCGCGCATGCAGGCCGTGTATGAAGTCGGGCGCAGACAGGCCGAAGGCGTACTGCCTCAACTTAAGGAAATTGCAGAATGAACATGACAAGCGAGCAGCAGAGTCTGATTGGACGCGAGTTCCGGCACTTCAAAGGGAACCTCTATCGCCTCGAGGGATTCGCAAAGGATTCCGAGACGCTTGAGGAAATGGTCGTCTACCGCGCGCTTTACGGTGAACAAGGCCTGTGGGTGCGTCCCGCAAAGATGTTCTTCGAGACAATCGAGCGCGACGGCAAGCGCATGAAGCGGTTTGAACTGGTGGGGGATCGAAGCGAACATTGACTTTCAGGGCGCATTTTGGTAAATTACCCATAGTCAAAAACACAGTAGCCGGCAATCGCCGCTTCTGCAAAGGAGAACATCTATGTTCACTCGTCGAGCATTCGTGAAGAAGGCGTCGTTCGCGGCTGGAGTCGCGGCGGTTTCGTGCGTCGTAGGATGTTCTGACGAGAAAAAGCACAAGGAGAAGACAATGGGCACGACATTCAGTGAACTCATCGAGGCGCGCCGCAGCGTGCGGAAGTACGCCAAGGCGGAGATATCAAAAGACGAGATGGCGCAAATCGTCAAAGAGGCCCTCAACGCCCCAAGCTGGAAGAACACCGAGACTACGCGGTATTACGCGGCGATCAGCGACGACGCCAAGGCGAAGATATGGCGCGACGCGCTTCCTGGGTTCAACGCGGCGAGCTCGGCAAACGCCGCCGCGCTGGTCGCGGTCACTTTCGTCCCCGGCCAAAGCGGATACATGGGCGACACCCCTGCTGACGAGCTTGGCGAGATGTGGGGTGCGTATGACTGCGGTCTTGCGTCCTCCTACTTCATTCTCGCGGCGAAGAGCCATGGATGGGACACCCTCATCATGGGCATCCGAGACAAGGCGAAGGTGAAATCCATACTCGGCATTCCCGAGAAAGAGGTGCTCATGTCCGTCATTGCCGTCGGGAAGTCCGCCCAGCCGTATTTCAAGAACTCCCGCAAGCCCGTCGCCGAGGTGTTGAAGGTGATGTAGCAGGCCGACACATCCATCGACGTCCGTATTCGCAACTACCAGTGACCAGCGATATTGCCTGCCACAACGACTTCGTCGGGCTTTCGCGGCGAGATTGTCTGCAACGATGCCGAGGGCTGACACCCAAATCCTCTAACGAGGGATACAAGTCATGAGCCTCAAGATTCACCCTGTCCGGTTAAATCTCACGCAGAGACGCAGAGGGTGCAGAGAGAAGAATTCCGGCATGGAGAAGCTTGACGATGTCCATGTCCGAGTCGTCAATGGTTTCAACGAATCCTCCACTCCATCAACTTAAACGATCTCTGTGCTCTCCGCGCCTCTGCGTGAGACAAAATGACGCGGGTGTCGTCACGGCCAAGATTGACGAGCAAGGCGGAAGTAACCCGCGCTTTATCGTGTTTAAATCTTAGGTCCAGATATGATATAATATAAACCGCAATATGAAACAGCGCCCTTTGTCCTTCCCTGGTGAAGAAGAAAACAATGATGAATACGATAAGGTAGTGTCATGCAAGACTACATCTATTCCGTAATTTCCTTCCTGGCGATGGCGATCCATCTGATCATCAACTCTGGCATGATCGCCGATCGAGGGATTGTCAACGCGCGAGGGGCATGCACGTACCGCAGATTTCTGTGGGGGGTGTTCGCCTACTACATAGTGGATGCGGGATGGGGCGTATTGGCCGGATTGGGCTGGACGAACGCCTTGTATGTTGATACGGCGCTGTACTACATCGCGATTGCAGTGTCCGTCCTGACATGGTGCCATTTCGTGATCGTCTATCTCGATCTTGGGAAATGGACCGCACGGACGCTATCTTGGTTCGGGTATGCATTGTTGTCGTTGTACATTGTGCTGTTGACGGTCAACGTGTTCAACAACTGCCTTTTCTATTTCGACGACCAGGGCAATTACATCGCCGGCCCCATCCGCCTGATGTTATTCTATCCGCTCGTTGCATTGAACGTTCCATTGGCGATCTTCGCATTCCTGAGGACGCTTAGAAGCATGGGGCATCCGCGCAGGAGGCACCTGGTGGTCTTCCTGTTCTGCCTCACGATGATGGCCGCCGTTACGCTGCAGATCGTCTGGCCTCTTTGGCCGTATTATGCGTTGGGCTGTCTCCTTGGAACGTGCTTTCTCCACATTTTCCTGGTGGAGGACGAACGTTCCGACATGCGCCGGGCCGCAATCGAGTACGAACAGACGGTAAAGCACATGGCGGAGCTTGAGAAGGCGCTTAAGCGCGCCCGCACGGCTGAGAAGTCCAAGAGCATGTTCTTCAGCATCGTGAGCCACGACATCAGGACGCCTCTCAATGCGATTCTCGGATATTCCGAGCTTCTCCAGAATGGGATCGAGAGCGAGTCCGAGAGGAGCGAGGCCCTGAAGGCCATTCGTGCAAGCGGCACGACCCTCCTACAGCTCGTAAACGATGTTCTCGACCTTGCGAAGCTGGACGCCGGCAAGATGACGCTCCGCCCTGTGCCATTGCTGCTGACGCAGTTGATAGACGACGTTCTCTCGTCATTTCGGATGGCGGCGAAGAATAAGGGCGTCGAACTCGTCAATCGGACGGCGGACATGCCGACGCTTCTTCTGGACGGGCATCGTTTCCGGCAAATCCTTTTCAACTTGGTCGGGAATGCCGTCAAGTTCACCGAACGGGGATCGGTGACCGTTGCCGCGTCGTACGACGGCACGAATCTGACGGTGTCCGTATCCGATACAGGATGCGGCATTCCGTCCGACATGCTGCCGCGCATACTCGATCCATTCGTCCAGGTTCAGGAGGCGCAACATTCCGCCGACCGGGCCATAGGTACGGGGTTGGGTCTCTCCATCTGCAGGAGTCTTGTGGAAATCATGGGCGGTGAACTTTTCGTTGAGAGCGAACTTGGAAAGGGCTCGACGTTCAAAGTTTGTGTTCCGGGAGTTGCTGCAAGTGGCGAGAAGGCGCGTCCTGAGGTTGCGTCGAAGCGGCCCCTCGGACCAAAGAACCTTCCGAAGCACGTTCTCATCGTCGACGATTCGCCTGTCAACAGATCGGTTCTGACGGCGTTCACGAAAAGGGCCGGCATCGATTCTATTGGACATGCCTGTGATGGCGTTGAGGCGCTTTCAGAACTTGAATCCGCGGCCAAGTCAGACAGTCCGTACGATTTCGTGGTTTCCGACTTCTGGATGCCGAACATGAATGGGCTTGAGTTCGTTGAGAAACTACGTGCCGATTCTCGTTTCGGCAACCTCCCGGTGTTTGCGTTGACGGCCGATACGGAGATCCGCGGTGACAGCAGGACACGGCTTTTTACAGGCGTTCTCCTCAAGCCGTTAACTTACGACAAACTTGTAGAGGCGTTTGCCGCGGTGGAATAACTTGGCTTATGACAATCCGAATCTTAAACCCACCGAATTCGATGGGTTTAGCAAGGAAGACTAAATAAAGGATAAAGTGGCAACTTAGAGAACAAATCATGATAGGCCTGACCGAAAAGACACTCGCAGCCGAGACCATCTAGAATGACGGCAAGTACATGATATGTCTTTAACTTCAGAAAGGAACCACACAATGAAAAAGAACCTAGGAAAGAAGAACTGGATGTTCCCGATGCCGGTGTTGATGATAGGCACTTACGGGGAGGACGGAACGCCCGATGTGATGAACGCCGCGTGGGGCGGGATCACGCTCGAGGACGAAATCACCATCTGCATCGACACGTCGCACAAGACTTGGGCGAACATCGCCGTGCGCAAGGCGTTCACCGTCGCCTTCGGCACGGCCGACAAGGTCGCCGCCTGCGACTACCTGGGGCTCGTCAGCGGCAACAAGGCGCCGGACAAGGTCAAGAAGAGCGGGCTTACCGTCACGAAGAGCGAATTCGTCGATGCACCGGTCGTCAACGAGCTGCCGCTCGTTCTCGAATGCGAGCTTGTTTCCATGAATGAGGAGAACTGCAACGTCGTCGGCAAGATAGTCAACTGCGCGGTCGAGGAGTCGGCGTTCATGGACGGCAAGCCAGATGCCGCGAAGATGAAGCCGATCTGCTTCGATGCCTGCCAGCATGTCTACCGGCTTATGGGTGATGTCGTAGCGCCTGCCTTCTCCGTCGGCAAGGGGTTAATGTAAAAACAATGACGGAAGAACGGCAAAGACTAGTCGGACGCGAGTTTTGGCAATTCAAGGGGAATCGTCATCGCCTTGAAGAATTTGCCAAGGACTCTGAGGCTCTTGAGGAGAAGGTGTTGGATGAAGATTGAAGAATTGATTGACGGAGGGGAGCAGACGGCGCAGAACGTGCGGGCCGTTCTAAACATCCTTCTGGAATCCCCCTACTTCTACAAGACCGACGACGAGCGGCTGTTTCTTGTCTTGATGCGGTACAAGCGCGCATTCGAGGCGTTCTTCGACAAGTTCTTCGGCTGGTCGCTTGTGATGGACGCGAAGTGCGCAAGGCTCTACAAGCCGAAGTGGTTCAACGAGAAGATCACACTACCGAACCGCGACATGTTCACCTTCACGAAGCGCGATGACTGCATGGCGTTCCTGCTGGTCCTTGAGTTCTTCGAGCGCGAATGTCGCGAACAGGGCGTGACGGCGGATGACCGCGACAACCTGCGTTTTCGTTTCGGCGATCTGCTGGAATATGTGGCGGCGCGTTTCCGCACGCTCATGTCCGGGAAAGAGGAGAACTACACCGACGAGCGTGTGCGGCAGATTCTGAAAGGAATCATGCCCCAGCTGGAGAAGTACCGTTTCCTCCGCAAGGTCAAGCCCTCCGCAGACGACAGCGTGAGCGAAGCCGAGACGATCTTCGAGTGTCTTCCCGCGATGTGGCACTACCAGGCGGCCCAGCTTGCCGACCCCATCGCGGCGGAACCGGATCCAGACGGAGCGATAGCGGAAATGAAGACATGACCGACAACACCATCAACGACGACAAGACGATTGCAGGCGGCGGCAAGGACACGATTCTTGCCGGGCGCTATCATATCCTTCGCCGATTGGGGCAGGGGTTGTGGTATAGAACAATGTGAAACGCAAAAATGGTATAATATGAGGCACGTATCACATGAAACTGACATCGAAACAGATTGAACGGCTTGTTAGGCATGGCGAGTTGGTCCACACCGAATGCAAGGATGCAAGCGGTGGATTACCGAATGCCCTCTGGGAGTCGTATAGTTCGTTCGCAAATACGGATGGCGGGGTAATCCTCCTTGGAGTGAAGGAATTTGACCACAATCTTTCAATTGTTGGCGTACCTAATGCGGCGAAACTGATTAAGCAGTTCTGGGACGGAGTCAACAACCGTGAAAAGGTCAACGAGAATATTCTCTTTGATCGGCATGTCTATTCCGTAAAGTGCCGAAGCCGCGACGTTGTCGTGATAGAGGTTCCGAGGGCAGATCGACGTGATCGCCCCGTGTTTGTTGGACATGATGTGTTCAATGGTACATATCGCCGCAACGGTGAGGGGGATTACAAGTGTTCACAGGATACCATTCTTTCAATGTTACGCGATGCGAGCGACATCACGGCCGATTCAACTGTATTGGAATCGCTTTCCGTTGCCGACCTTAATTCGGACTCGCTACGACATTACCGTGAGGAATTTGCTCGTTTCCGGCCTCGGCTTGCCTGGAATAAATTGTCGGACGAGGAGTTCCTGAAGAAAATAGGCGCTATCGACAGGGGCGACGACGGAAACCTTCATCCGAACATCGCGGGGTTGGTTTGCTTTGGTGATTTCGTGACGATCATGCATGAGTTGCCGAATTATTTTCTCGACTACCGAGAGCGGTCGTCTGATTCCGAACGTTGGGGTGACAGGGTGTGTTCCAGCGATCCGACATGGAGCGGTAACATCATCGATTTTTTCTATAGGATTTATGACAAGGTAACAAGCGGCATACGAACCCCATTTACACTGGATGAGAATGACAGGCGGATTGACGAGACCGATGTTCATGCCGCAATACGTGAGATCGTCGCGAATGCCCTTGTTCATGCGGATTACCATGGACGCCAAGGGATTGTGATTGAAAAGGTTTTCGACGAGCTACGTGTTTCGAATCCAGGAACAATGAGGATCTGCAAGGAACTCGCCGTCGATGGTGGGCGGAGTGATCCGCGGAATGCGCTGATATTCAACATATTTTCATTGATTGGAATCGGCGAGCGGTCTGGAACTGGGTTAAGTAACCTCTATACATTGTGGGACAAGCATGGATTTCGTACCCCTGTCATTAAGGAGGAGTTCGATCCAGATCGAGTCTTTATTACCGTTTGCACGTCGGGAAATCAAGCAGGTAGTTCAAGCATAGACAATAAGCAGACAATAAACAAGCTGGGGCTAGACAATAAACCCGGGATAATGTCTAACCTAGACAATAACAAGACATTAAAAGACTGTTCATCCCTGAATTCATCTGCTCGGCGTGTCTATGCGGCGATTGCCGCAGATCCATTCATGACGCAACAGGGATTGTCATCAAAGCTTGATTTGTCCCGTGCGACAATCGCCGCGGCAACGGCCACATTGATCAAACTAAATTTCATTCGTCGCGAGGGTTCAAAGAAAACCGGGCATTGGGAAGTAATCGAGAAGGAATGAGGAGAGACCATGATTGAGAACACGATCAACGACGACAAGACGATTGCGGCCGGCGGCAAGGACGTGATTCTTGCCGGGCGGTATCACATCCTCCGCCAATTGGAGCCGGGAGGGATTAGGGCGGCATGAGTTCAAACCGGAGACAATCGGCGCGGAAGTTCAGGGAATACTGGACGTTTCAGCGTGGGAGTGAGAAGGGCGAAGACCAGCAGTTCTGGAACTCGCTCCTGCGCGATGTGTTGGGCGTGGCGGACGTTGAGCGCCACATCCAGTATCAGGTTCCCGTCCCGATGGCCGGAACCACCAAGTTCCTTGACGCCTGGGTTCCCGAAACGCGTGTCCTCATTGAACACAAGTCGCGTGGCGTGAAGCTGGATGCCCCGCAGGCCGGCCATGGCAACAAAACTCCTTTCCAGCAAGCCCTCGAATACAACCAGGCGCGCGGGTTCTCCGATAAGGCCCGTTGGATTGTCACCTGCAACTTCGACGAGATATGGGTCTATGACATGGACCAGCCGCTGTCCGAGCCGCAGAAGATCCGTCTCGCCGACCTGCCGAAGGAAATATCTCGGCTGGGCTTTCTTGTCGATGCGACGGTGAAATCGGTGCGCGAAAAGGAGAAGGACATCTCCATCAAGGCAGGGCGCATCGTGGGCGAGCTGTACAAGGCGTTGCTGAAGCGCTACGCCGAGCCGGATTCGCCGGAAACGCTGAAGGCGCTGAACCGGCTCTGTGTCCGTCTCGTGTTCGTGTTCTACGCCGAGGACGCCGACATCTTCCCGAAGGACGCGTTCTGGAGCTTCCTCAACCAGACCGAGGCGAAGAACTTGCGCCGTGGGCTTCTCACGCTCTTCCGTACACTTGATACGCCTGATGGCTCCAATGGCACAAAGAACGATCGCGACCCGTATCTGGAGCCGGAGCTTGCCGCGTTCCCCTACACGAACGGGGGATTGTTCAAGGACGTGTCCGACGTCGAGATCCCTCCGCTGGACGAAGAGATTCGCCAGTTGTTGATAAAGTCCGCAGACTTTGACTGGCGCGGCATCTCGCCGACCATCTTCGGCGCGCTCTTCGAATCGACGCTCAATCCCGAGACGCGGCGCTCCGGCGGCATGGTCTATACGAGCGTTGAAAATATTCACAAGGTCATAGACCCGCTCTTCCTCGCCGACCTAACAAGACGTGTTGATGATCTTTTAACCACAAAGAACACAAAGAGTACAAAGAATGTGAATGAAACCTTTTTTAGCTCTGTGTCCTTTGTGGCTAAAAAAGAAAGAACGGCATTACTTGCCCTGCAAGATGAAATCGCTTCGCTCACGTTCCTCGATCCCGCTTGCGGAAGCGGTAACTTCCTCACGGAAACTTATCTTTCGCTCCGCCGCCTCGAAAACCGCATCATCGCCGCGTTGCAGCAGGGACAGGGCGAGTTCGACCTCGGCACGTCCGTCAAGGTCTCCATCGCGCAGTTCCACGGAATCGAGATCAACGACTTCGCCGTGGCCGTCGCCAAGACCGCGCTGTGGATCGCGGAGGCGCAAATGCTCCACGAGACGGCGGAGATCCTGCACCGTGAACCCGACTACCTGCCCTTGAAGGAATACGCCAACATCGTTGAAGGTAACGCGCTCAGGCTGGATTGGGGCGAATTGATCTCACGCGGAGATGTGGAGACGCGGAGTTTCGACTACATCATGGGTAATCCGCCGTTTGTGGGGCTTTCTTTCAGGACAAAAGACCAAGCAGCCGACATGGATGCTGTGTATGCCGATTGGAAAGATACCAACTACGGAAAACTTGATTATGTTTGCGCATGGTACAAGAAAGCGGTTGATTGTATTTTAGCCACAAAGAACACAAAGGGTACAAAGGTTACATTTGTTTCGACCAACTCCATCTGTCAGGGTGAATGCGTTGCCGCCATGTGGGAACCGATGTTTGCCCGTGCCAATGTGGAGATTGACTTCGCGTGGCGTACCTTTCGCTGGGATAACGAAACAATTGCAAGCGAAAAGGCGCACGTCCATTGCGTCATTGTGGGTTTCCATGTGGGAGGGCAGTCGTCGCCGACAGATTCAAAGTTCATCTTTGTTCCAGATCCTAAGGATGCGGAAAAGCCACCGACAATCATAAAAGCCGGTCACATCAACGGTTATCTTCTTAACGCAGATGATGTATTCATACGCAATCGCGGTACACCGCCTGACGGATTCCCCAAACTTGCACAGGGCAGCAAACCGTGGGACGGCGGCAATCTAATTCTTTCAGTAGAGGAACGGGCTGCGCTTATTACAGCGTATCCCGATGCCGAATCTTTCATCAAGCGGTATCTGGGCGCAGAAGACCTCATCAAGAATAAACTCCGCTATTGCCTTTGGCTCTTCAACGTTTCCCCTGCAAAGTATCGCGGCATGCCCGAAATCATGCGGCGACTCGCCGCCGTAGCGGAAATCCGCCGCAAAACAAAAACTGTTGCCGTCCAGAAGCAAGCCGACACGCCTTATCTTTTCTCACAGATACGCCAGCCCGAAACTGACTATCTTGTTGTGCCTGAAACCTCGTCTGGGACACGTCATTATATCCCTGTTGGGTTCATGTCAAAAGATGTAATCGCTAGCAACAGCGTGATGACTATGGCTAACGCCACACCATATCTTTTGGGGATGTTAAGTTCATCGGTTCACACATTTTGGATGCGAACGGTAGCAGGGCGACTGAAAAGTGACTATCGCTATACGCCATCGGTTTACAACAACTTCCCGTGGCCGACTCTCCGCGACTCCGCAACTCCGCGTGTGAAAATATCCCAAACGGCCCAAGCCATCCTCGACGCGCGCGCCCGCTACCCCGATTCGTCGCTTGCCGACCTCTACGACCCGCTTACGATGCCGCCCGACCTCCGCGCTGCGCACACGGCCAATGACCGCGCCGTTCTCGCCGCCTACGGCCTCGCCCCCGACACGCCCGAACCCGAAATCGTCGCCCACCTCTTCAAACTCTATGCGAAAATCAAAGGAAAGGGAATCTGATGCACAAGCCTATGTTTTTGAGAATAATACCTGAAGCGAGGAGAATAGTCCTTCTACAGGTATTCATAATCTGCATTCTAAGCTGTCTTTGCGGTTGCGTTACGGAACGCGATGTAAGACGTGCGCAGCGGCGATTGGCTGAGACGCAGGCTGAGTTGAAGGAAGTCGAAAAAGGCCCTCAAGTGGAAGATCCGCATTCCGCTTGGATGTGCGGCCCTCGGCCGCCAAATCGCGTGTTCAACCTGCCGGGAGGGGAACGCATTGAGATGGTGGGAATACCATGTGGATCATTTGTCATGGGGACTCCTTTGCCAGATATGACGTGGTTTGGGGATGTTGTTGGCCACAAAGTGACTTTGACGGAGGCATTTTGGATGGGCAAGTTTCCTGTGACTGTGGCGCAGGGGCGGATTCTGTTGCCTGATGCCGCTGGACGAAAACTTTTCACAGAGGCATTTAGCGACATTCAATTGGATAAGTGGGATGATAATTGGGATGACGATTTGCTTACCTGGGAGGATGCAAGAAAAATCACGGATGAAATGAACAGACTATTCGGAGACTCGTTGCCGGACGGGTATCGTTTTGCATTGCCGACGGAAGCGCAATGGGAGTATGCTTGTCGTGCAGGCACTGTAGGCGCATACAACAACGGCAAGGGTGCAACTTTGGAGAAACGTACTGTCACGTCATCAAAAGGGAAGACAAGGACGGTAGATATGTTTTCTGCAGTATGTGAGAATCTCGATGAAGTGGGATGGTACTCTGGCAACTCTAATCTGAAGCGACACAAAGTTGGGCAGAAGAAACCCAACCTCTGGGGGCTTTACGATATGCATGGATTGTGTAGCGAATGGTGTCAAGATTACTATAGCGATAAACTTGAGAAGACCAGCATCAACATGATTGATCCTCGCGGGCCGATTTCTGGTGATTCGCATGTTAAGCGAGGGGGAGGATATGGCTTCCAGCCAGAATACAACACTTCCTACCATAGAATGAGTGGAGGGGTTTATCCACGTACTCCGAAGTTGAACAGGGCATTATGGGGAAAACCGCAAGTCGGCAGTATGCGCCTGGCCATAGTGAAGGATGTACCAGAGGCAATAGACGTATCAGATACAAAATTGTACGGAAAGAACTATTTAACCACATACGACTGGCAGACGAACCAAATTGCACAGATCGACAAAAGAGACAAGGCGGTCTTCGAGCCGATTCAGCGAAAGGCCGCACTGTTACCATTGGTCAAATTTACGCTGGAGGCGTTTGAGGTCGCGCAGCCCGTTATAGAAGTGTATGTAAATGAGCGCATAGAGCGGGCGCATTGCGGGAAGGGCAAAAAGTCCAGGAAATCCCCGCAAACGGGTGTTGACGGCAACGATGCGGCAACGGGATTTGGAACAATTAAAGGGCCGTCAAGCCTGACATACAATACCGCACACAATAATGGGCAGTGGGCAAAGTATAGCCTCTATGTAGGCGGGAAGAATGTTTCAGACAATGCAACATGGAGTTCTGCCGGCACAAGCATAACAGTAAGTTCAAGTGGACGTGCCATGGCGGGGAATCCACCGGTTGGGAACGGAAAATCATTCAAGACTGGCATAAGGGCAACATACAATGGGAAGTCCTACACCAAGTCAATTACCATAATGAAACGTTAGGTATTGCTACCATTGGGCTTTGGGGGGAACGACCTCGGTACTATAGGGCCAGGTCCCATAGTATAAGACATTGATAGGAACTGTGGAAATGGCTAAACAGGGAAACTTAAAGAATCTCGATGAACGAACCTTGGAGCATCGGCCTGTCTGTTCGCGAAGCGAAAGGAATGGTATAATATGTCTATGAACTTGAAAGACGAGATTCTTGCGGGTGAATGGTGAAAGGAGAAATCAATGACATTGCTTGATGAGATCAAAAACGGTGAAAACGTTTCGCTGGAGTTTAAGGAGGGGTGGGGCGGTGGCGTTTCGCGCTATTTCGAGAAATGCGCCGAGCTTGGCCTGCCTCAGCCAAAGGTCGAGGAGCTGGACGGCGGATTCTTCCGCGTGACGTTCTGCAGAATGCGTGACGAGGAGGACTCCATTTCCGGAACCGGTGATACGAATCGCGAGACGAATGATACTAATAATGATACTAATGATACCAATGATGCTAATTCTACCAAGCGCGGTTGCGCATTGTCGGACAAATTGCTGAAGATGATTCGTGCAAATGGGAAAGTGACTATTGAGGAAATAATGCGACAATGCAGGGTCTCGCGTCCGACAATCACCCGGGCAATTCGTGGACTAAAGGTGGCGGGGAGGGTCCGGCGCATTGGCGGAACGCGCGGCGTGTGGGAAATAATAGGCTGACTGTGCGACAACAGAGGAAGTTATCCATGTTAGTTGACAAGATTACATCTAAGGAGCAGTTGATAAAGGTATTGGCGGACGAATTGGACGACTGGCTGCACGGACACGAGGTGGTTTCCATTGAGCCGTTGGATTCGCACGAAAGCTATTCCGTCATGGTGCGGTTCGCGTTGTCGCGTCCGGACGGGCAGTCGCAACGGCTCCGTGACGCGTTGTCGATCGAACGTCTGAAAGAAGGGCATCTTTCTTCCTTTAGAAATCCTGACATGGCAAATTATCTGAATCGTCGAGGTTTTATGGAAATGACGGGCCGAGGAAGCGTGCTCATCCAAGAGGCGTGTCGGCAAAGCGGTTTGCCGGAACCGCAATGGGAGGCCGATGAAAGCGGCGTGACCTTGACGTTCAGAGCAAAAGGCGATGAGCCTCAATTGATAAGTAAGGAGAAAGGTAGGGAGAAAAGTAAGGAGAAAAGTAAGGAGAAAATCCTGGCTTATCTTTCGGCAAATCCAGGTGCGACGACAGATGAACTGGTTGAAATTACGGGATTGTCAACCTCCGGAGTGGAAAAGAACATAAGAGAGCTCAAGGCATCAGGGCGGCTTAAGCGCGTGGGGGCAGACAAGGGCGGGCATTGGGAGGTAATTGAATGAAGCCGCGCGAGATGCATCGGATCACCGCCGTGAGGCTGGTGGAGTTCCACAACCTCGGAACGACGACGATTGAAATCCCCGAAGGCGGGCATCTGTTCCTTCTTGGCGACAACGGCTCCGGCAAGACGACGATTCTCGACGCAATCCATCTCGTGCTGACTGCTGGACGTGAAATGGAGTTCAATTCCGCCGCGCGTGTCGCTGGTGCGAAAGACTCTGGTGGCCGTACCGTTCAGGGTATTGTGCTTCGTTACAACGCCGTCACGGGCAAGACCGTTCGCGAAGCCGGCATCACGTATGCCGCCGTTGAACTGCGTTCGGATGCCGGGCGAGTCTGCTCGCTCGCTGTTGGTCTTTCCGCCAGCGGTATGGATGTCGCATACGAACGATGGGGTGGCATTGCGTCTGTGCCGGTCGCCGAATTGCCGCTGACCGTTGAGGAGGATGGACGCCTTCGCGCTTCCACACAAGGGGAATTCAAGAGCGGCATGGCTTCGCTCACTGGCGGGAAGTACTATGCCCACATCAACGACTATGCCGATGCCGTAGGTGCGCGGCTCTTTGGAGGCGAGGCGAAATATGCCGACGTCTGCAAACTTCTCAGGACTGGCAAGGCATACCGCGAAATCGCCGCACGCGCCGCGAATTACGACGACCTCTTTCGGCAGCTTCTGGAGGATCCGAGCCGGGACACGTTCGAACCGCTTCTGAAGGGGTTGCGGGAGATCGAGGAAAGCAAGGGGAAACTTGATCAGATCGACGAACGGGCCACGTATCTAGACGAACTACGGCGCGAGTCCGAGCGCCTTGGGAAATTGCGGGTGAAGGCGGATGTCACGTCCTGGTGCGAAGAGTCGCGTAAACATGCAGAGGCCGAGCGTGCGGTACAATCGTTATCTGAGGCGGAGTCTGGCGGGAGGGCCGCGCTTGCTGCTGCCGAAAGCGAATGGGCGACGCTTAAGGGCGAGGCTGCGAGGTTGCGTGAACGTCTTGCGGAACTTCGTGCAAAGGACAATACCGGTCTCATCGATCGCGAGAAGGCGTCAGCACAGCGTTGCGCGGAGGCGGATCGCAAAGCGGTTAAGGCGGAACGCGACTACGACGAGGCGAAGCGGATGGCGAATGTCGCCGAGAAGACGGAGCGGGATGCACGTGCGAAACGCAGCGTGGCGCTCAGGAAATGCGCGGACAACCTCATCGCCGCAGGCAAATTGGCGAATTTTGCCGTTGGCGGAGTCGCCGATGCACTGTATAGTGTCAAGGATGATTTTACGGATGCCTTCGCAGAGGTGAGTTCCAAGGTCGCGATAGAACGAGAGATGCGTTCTGGTGTGGCGTTTCGCGCGCGTGATGCGGCTGATGCGGCATCGCGCGAGACGGATGCGCGGCGTGCTGAACTGGATGCAATTCGCGCGCGTGGCGAGAGTTTGCCGGAGGTGGCGGGATTCGCCGAGTCGCGTACGGAGATACGTTCGCAGATGCTCGGGGCTCGTCCTGTCTATGAACTGTTGGAGCCGGCCTCCGGGTGTGATGCGCGGCATCTTGCGCTCTTGGAGCGACTCGTCGGCGACGAGTTCCTGGCAACATGGCTTGCAAGGCCCGAAGAGGCCGATCAGGTACGACGAATCGCGTGGCGGTATGGTGAACAGATGACAATTGCCGTGCAGGGGGAGGCGGGCGACGTGTCGGTGAATGATGTTGCGCCGTGGTTAGGTGCGTTTGTCTCATTCGAAGAGTCGGATGTCGAGGCGATTGGCCTCTTGGCGCGGCATCTTGCGGCGAAGATCGGGCCTGCCGACAGAGAGTTTCTTTCGCAGAAGACGTGGCTTTTCAGAGGGCGCGAGGGGATGGTTTCGTCTGCGAAGCCGCGCCTTATCGGCCGCAAGGCGCGAGAAGCGGAACAGGCACGGCTTGAAAAGGCTGCGGAAGCGCGGCTTGCCGAAGCGGAGAAGGTGCAAAGGACGGCGGAGAAGAGCGCGTCTTCCAGCGCAGACGCGTTGGCGCGTCTGAAGTTGCTGGAGCAATCACTTGGCGCTGCACGTGACATTGCGTGGCATGAGGCGAATACGGTACGTGACGCGGCAGGCGAAGCGAAACGGGCGGCAGAACGCGCGACGCATGCAGGCAACGAGGCGTGCGAACGCAGGGGTGAGGCGAATGCGGCACAAGAGGAGCTTGAGGACATTCGCGTGAAGATGCGCGCGGCAGGAATCGATGGCTCTCTTGAAAAGCGCATTGCTTCCGCGGAGAAAGCCGTCCGCGCGAAAGAGTCTGAAGCGGAAGAGAAAAGTCGCGAGATTGGTGGCGTGCGTGTAAAGTTGGAGGGACTTGCCAAGGCCCGCGAGGCGAAGGAAATCGAGGCGGCTGCCGCGACTACGCGGGCAGAGACGGTCAAGGCCAGATTCGCGGCGCAGATTCCAGAAGGAAAGGGAATCGCCGCTTTTGCGGCGGCAGAGTGTCCACAATGCATGGAAGAGGGCGTGAACTTCGCGGTGCTCAGGGAACAGTTCGCGAAGGAGGCCGGTGCGGCGGAGGCGAAGATCGAGCAGCGCATCCGCGACCCCAAAGGCGAGGCTTATGCGTTCTCATTCGACGGAACGGTGAACAGGATTACGGACAGACGGGGAAGTCCGCTTGAGGACGTCCTGCAGGACGAGAAGCGGCGGCTTGACGAACTGCGCAACGTCCTTGACCAGAAGAGCCGAGAAGTGTTTGAGCGCATTTTCATGGGCGAAGTAATGCGCAGGTTGTATATGGACCTCGTGCGCGTAACCGAGCTCACGGGACGCATCCAGCACAAGCTCGCGGGACGGCGATTCGGGTCGAATCGCTATGCGTTTGCGATCACGCCCGTACCGGAATACGAACATTTCGTCGAGCTTGTCCGAAAAGGGTATGCGCTCGATTCCGGCGGCGAGAAGGACGAATTGCGCGAATATCTTGCGCAGCACCGTGAGGAGATACTCAACGCGGAGATAGATGCGATTCCCGACATCTTCGATTACCGCAAGTGGTTCCGTTTCGAGCTGAAGGTCGTGACGGAGAACGAGGAAGGACGAGTAATCGACCGCAAGGTGAAGAGCATGGGATCCGGAGGTGAACAGGCCGTGCCGAACTATCTCCTGATTCTCACGGTCGCCGAGTTTCTGTATCACGGCGGGGACGGCACGGAGCCGCCGAAGGCTTCACCGATTCTCTTCGACGAGGCGTTCTACGGAATCGACGCGGCGCGGCGTGATCAGCTTCTGGCATTTGCGGACGATCTCGGACTTCAGCTTTTTATCTCGTCGCCTGACCAGGACGGCGTGAAGCGTGAAATCAGGCATTCCGTTTCCCTAATCGTGATCAAGGATGAAAACCTTGACGTGCACCTCACGCCCGTAGTATGGCGCAACACACCTACCCAGGTCGACCTCCTGGGCGGCGACTCGCCAGAAGTCGGTATGACGATCAAGGATGAGACGGCGTAGATTACCGCCTTGACTTACCCGTACGAAAAGTAGTATAATCTTACTCGTCTTACCTGAAAGGATTATTAATGTACGCAGTAGAAACAGCAAAGATGTCGTCCAAAGGGCAGCTTGTCGTGCCAGAGGCATTTCGCAAGCGCTATGGATGGAGACAGGGAATGACGTTGATGCTTGTGGGCGTCAACGGGGGTGTCCTTCTGCAGACCCTGCCACAGCCAGACGCATCTGTGGTTGAGGCTTCAGTTGCGGAATCGGCAACTGCGACCTCGTCTGTTAAGGCGCGGATGAAGAGAGCCAGCCGCTCTCTTGACAAATTGGCATCACTTGGTATATCGCTTCCAATAGACATCGAGTCTGGTGAACGGAGAATGGGACTTCTGAGGAAGCGGCACGCATGAAAGTCCTGTTTGACATCAATGTCGTGCTGGACATAGTTGGCAAGCGCCTTCCGTTCTACGAAGACTCCAGAGCGGCGTTCCTGAAGTCGGTAGAACTTGGTGCCAAGCCTATGCTCGCATTGCATGCATACACTACGTTATACTATCTTCTAGGTTCACCTGATACGCGGGCGGTTAGAGATGCGGCAATGGAATGGATATTCGAAGAGTTTGATGCGGCCTCGGAAGGCGTTGCGGAGCTGACGGCTGCCCGTAGTTATGGAATGTCTGATTTTGAAGATGCCCTTGTCGCGGCGGCGGCTTCGTCCGCAGGCTGCGATTGTATCGTCACCCGTAACGTCAAGGATTTTGCGGGATCACCAGTACAAGTTGTTTCCCCCGCCGATTTTCTGAAAGACTGACAAACTTGAAGATCACATCGGGAATCGAATTATCCGAGCCACTGGTAAACGAGAGCAAATGTGAACGACAAAATGCTTAGCAAAGAGGAGATTGCAACGGCGGTGGAGAAGGCGCCGGCGGTGGGCAAGGTGTTGAAGAAACTCGCAGCTAAGGTGGCGCGTGGCGTGCGGTTGCCGCAAACGTTTTCGGTAAAGGACCTAGATTATGACGCGCAGCGTGAACTTGAACATCTCTTTGGAACTGTGGGGCAGCGTACAGCGGACGGTCGTTTTTACCTTCCGGTTCATAGTTTTCTGTGCGATCCGGCAGTGTGGTGCGAAGCGTTGGAATACTTTGGGCTCTTTAAGGGAAAGGACGATGGCGGTGAGGACGAGGATGTGTTTGCACGACTGAAACTGCTTGAGCCCGACAGTTCAACATTGATTGACAAGCTTGCTGCGAACGAAGAAGTGGTACGGTTCCTCGCCAATCCAGAAAATAAAAAGGACTGGATGCGGCTCTTGCGCTCCTTTATTGGGAGATTTGATAGCCCAGAGTGCGGACTTGTCACTACGCTTTCTCAACTTGGCTCGGACTGGTTTGATGACAGTAAAAAACTGAGGAGCGGAGGCTTGCGTCGCCAGTTAGTCATAATTGCCGCGACACTTGCCGATTCGTCTTTAGATGACGAAAGGCGTGCGCTTGAAGGGGTTCTGATCGTTGACAACCCCTACACGAGCAGTGTCACGTTCTCTGCGCCTGTGCATCTGGTTATGAAGGACGGAGAGGAGCTTGATTATCCATGTCGCTACTATGTCAGAAGAATGGCGACGCAACTTCCGCTTGAGACTGTTCTTGAGATTGCGGAGGTAAAATGGGCTGGTAAGATTCGTACCGTGACGACGAGTGAAAATGCCGCGCCGTTTGTGAACATGGTACGAAAAGGGGAGGTCTGTGCTTACACGGGGGGCTATCCGTGTCTGGCAGTGAAGGTGTTTCTACATAAACTCGGTGCGACTGGAGCAGAATGTGTCCATGAAGGTGACGCAGACCTCGATGGATTCAGAATCGCGTCTGAAATCGGCAACTGCATTACGCTCAAGCGCGTTGTCGCGTCCGGCATCCTTGAGTGTGCCACGCCAGATGTGGGGCGCGAATTGACATCTGATCAGTCGAAACGCGCTTGGGCGTTTCTTTCAAATCCACAATGGAAGGACTTCCGATTCGCGGATGATGTGAGGCGGATGTTGGCTCGCGGACGTTGGATCGAACAGGAGTCGTTCGGCACTATTATCCGCAAGTCCAAAAAGGAGGCGGCACGGTGAAACGGCGGGACGAGAGACGTGCGACGGATTTGTTCGTGAATATGGACGGCGCTGGAACGCCGTCCATACCGACATCGTCCCCGCTCGTCGAAGAGACGAAGGACTGGCTTTCCGCCCGTGCGCTTACGCTTGGCAATATGCTTGCAAGCGAGCGTGCCGTGGAATACGTGGCAATACTTCGCGCGCTTGCCGCGTTTCGGGACGAACACGAACCGGAGCCGCTTCACGAGGACGTGGAGTTGAAGGTCTGTGGCGAGGAGGCAGATCCGTCTGCCGCGCCAGCTTTCAAAAGTGACATCCGTCAGTTGAAGGAATGGGGGCTCGTCACCGAGCGCATCGAGAAGGAGCGTCTGCGCGGCTACCGAGACAATAGGCGCGTGAAATTCCGCTACAGAATCTGCGACGACGCGGCGGCGTTCGTGGAATGGCTCGCCGAACGCCGTGAACGCGATCTGGCGTCCGGTGGGGGTGACGAGACGGGCAACCTTCTCGATATGCAGCGCTCGCTTGCGGCGGAACTACGGCGCATGCTGCACCGTGTCGATGTGGCGGCGGTCAATTACGAGACGGCAGGTGACGTCCTCTTTCGCGTGGATCAGATGTCGCGTTACATTGACGCGACTGCGCGAACCCTGCAGGCACTGAATCTTCGCCTTCTCGGATTTGGCATTGCCGAGTTCACTGCAGATGAGGCGAAGCCGATTGTCGGTGAACTGGCCGTATTTCTGGAGCGGTTTGGACGTCGGTTCGGAACGTTGCGCGAGGATATCCTGCGCGACGTGGAGGAGATGCGCCGCGAATGTCATGTCAAGAGGTGGGACGCATGCGCAACTGCGCTCAAGGCTGAGGCGTCACGCTTTCGGCATATTACGTCCGTCAAGGTTCCCGATGCGCAGCGCATCCTTGCGGATGCGTCCTTCTTCTACGGCGCGGGCGGGACGCTTGTCTCGCTAATGTCTCGCGTAGGCGACTCCGCGCGGAAGGTATGGAGCAAACTCAATGCGAAGCTTCGCGAACTGGAACGGCGCAACCATCGAATCGAAGACCTCGGTACGAGGCTTGCCGAACTTGCCGGATTCGGGGAAGATGATGTCCCGCATGCATGGATGCAACGTCTTCTTGAACAGGCGAACATGAGGGGAGATGCACAGGCAAGACCCGGTGGGGAAAAATCGATTCCGCCTCAGCCGAAGAAGTCATCGCAGTCGCGGACGGAGAAGATTGTCACGTGGATCACGCCGCGCAAAGTAGGCGAAAAGCCGAACGTGGCGTCCATTACACAGGAGAGGGCGCGGCGGCTGTGCGCGTGGATGGTTGCGCGCGGCGTCTATCCTTCAGACGGAGAGGCGGTCAAGCTTTCCGCCGGTGGATATTCCGATTTTGGCGACTTCGCGAATATCATGCAGATCCTCGAACACGTCTGGCTTGGCAACGGCGAACGGGCTAGAAATCTCCTTGAGGTCCGTGGCGAGCCGCTGGGTAAAAGTGCTGATGTTAATATTGGCACCGCAAGCATGGAGTTTGAAGACGTGAAATTGGAGAAAAATCCACTATAGACCTGAAAGGAAATGGAGAGATCCTATGACAACGCAAGAACGCATGGAATACGCCGCGAGGCGCAAGAAGGAGATGAACTGCTGCCAAGCGGTGCTCGTCGCGTTTGCAGACAAGCTAGAGAAGAGCGAGGATGATTTGCTGCGTCTCGGATCCGGCTTTGGGGCCGGCATGGGAACGATGGAGGGAACATGCGGCGCGCTCGTCGGTGCGATTATGGCATCATCGCTTCTCTCGGCCAACGGCGAAGCGATGAAGAACTCCCGCGCCATCATGCCGCGATTCAAGGAACTTTGCGGCGGCGCGACGATCTGCCGCGACCTCAAGGGGATTGACGCCGGCAAGGTGCTTTGCAGCTGCGAGGACTGTGTCCGCAACGCCGTCAGGGCTGCGGTTGAGGCATTGAAGACAAAATGAGGACTAAGAGATGAAAAACAATTACATCATGATCGACATGGAGAATGTCGTGCCTGACAATTTGGAACTTCTTGATCAGGAATGGATTAAGGTGTTCTTGTTTGTCGGGAAAAATCAGACCAAGCTGCCTATTTCCATGGTCAAGGCCGTCCAGCGTCTTGGTTCTCGCGCGCAGTATGTCGAAATGTCAGGTACTGGTCATAATGCGCTTGATTTCCACATCGCATTCTATATTGGGCGAATTGCCGCAACGGATAAGGATGCCTATTTCCATATAATCTCAAAGGATACAGGGTTCGATCCTCTGATTGATCATTTGAAACAGGAACATGTTTTTGCCGATCGTGTGGAGAAGATAGAGGAAATCCCTGCGCTGATTCAGGTGAAAATCACCTCAAAACCATTGGCAGAGAGGGTGTCTTTCGTCAAAGAGCGAATGTTGAAACCAAATGCTCCCCGGCCTCGAACACGCAAGACTCTCACCAGCCATGTTGCGGCGATGTTTCTAAAGGCTCTTCCCGATACAGATATCTCCAACATTATTGATGGGCTCTTTAATGATGGTTACATCCACGAGAACGGAAAACGCCTCGTCTATTCATATGAGTCGCCTTGAAGACGCAGCCCTGGTTTTCTCCGTCGGCCTCAACCTGATGTGACGCCAACTGACAAGGGGGCTTGAACAATGACGACATGTAAACTAGTAATGCCCGGCGATATGAACCATTACGGTTTTCTCTTTGGTGGGAAAATGTTGATGTGGGTGGATGAGGTCGCATGGATAGCAGTCAGCGAAGACTATCCCACCCTGCATTTCGTCACAGTCGGAATGAGCGAGGTGAAATTCAAGAAAAGTGTCCATTCGAAGTCCGTGCTTCGCTTTGATACGCGGCGGCTGGCAGTGGGGCGAACGTCCGTAACGTACCATGTCGACGTCTTCAGCCGTCAGATCGAATCTCGCGACGAGGAACTCGTTTTCACCACCGACATCACTTTCGTCTGCGTGGATGCCAACGGCGTCAAGACGCCGATCGAATCTGCGTCAGTCTGCCGCAATGTGTAAGCCGGTCTCTAGGAGAAATAAGCCATGATGTTCAAGGATAAAGGCGTCGTTGTTACGGGCGGTGCGCAGGGGATCGGAAGATGCTGCGCTGAATGTTTTGCTCGCGAGGGCGCGACGGTTCATGTGATCGACGTCAAGGAGGGGCCGTGGTTCGTGGGCGACCTTTCAGACAAGGCCACCCTTGAACGATTTGCGGCGGACGTGATCTCCAAGAGCGGACACGTCGATGTGCTTGTCAACAACGCGATGCCGCTCTTCAAGGGCATCGACGAATGTACGTACGAGGAATTCGCATACGCGCAGGCGGTTGGAGTGATTGCGCCGTTCTATCTCGCAAAGCTTTTCAAGGACAATTTCGCCGAAGGCGCGTCAATAATCAACATTTCGTCCTCGCGTGACAGGATGAGCCAGCCGCAGTCTGAGAGCTACACGGCGGCGAAGGGTGGCATCGCCGCGCTCACCCACGCGCTTGCCGCCAGTTTCGCCGGACGAGTCCGCGTCAACTCGATTTCCCCAGGCTGGATAGACACGGCGGGCAAGACCTACGGCGGACCAGACGCCACACAGCACTTCGCGGGACGTGTCGGCAACCCGATGGACATAGCGAACATGGTTCTCTACCTTGCCTCCGACAAAGCGGAATTCATCACGGGCGAAAACATCTGCATTGATGGCGGCATGACCCGCAACATGATCTACCACAACGACTTCGGGTGGCGGTTTGAGAAATGAAAGTGGTGTTTATATTTTTTGGTGGCGGGGTTGGGAGTGTCTTACGGTATCTTGTCGCGCTGGTGATTCCTAGTGCTGCGTTCCCGTGGGCGACGCTTGCTGTCAATGTGGCGGGAAGCCTTGCAATCGGTCTTTTAGGTGGTTGGTATGAACGTTTCGGATGGGGAGAACTTACGGGACTTGCTCTGACCGTCGGGCTGTGCGGAGGATTCACAACCTTTTCCACGTTCTCCAAGGAATCGTTTGCCCTTGCGCAGTCGGGGCGCTGGTGCGCATTCTTTGCTTATGCGTTTGGCAGCGTCGCAATCGGTCTCGCCGCCGTTGCGCTTGGATATTTGATTGCCAAACACTGAAAGACGAAAGGAATAGTTGCATACTTGCGTTTGAGCGGCTTGCGACTGACGACAGGACGGAATTCTGCTGATTTCACACAACAACGCCGAAAATATGATAAAATACGAGTATCTTTCTTGGGCGCAGTGTAGCTGTTGTAGAAATATGGTACAATATAGGCAAAAGTGAAGATGGCATTTAAAAGGACAAAAGAAAGGATGGAATACTTCGTTGCATGTGTGACGGAGTTTGCGGAAACTTTTGGCCTCGATTATCAGAAGTCGTTTGACTACCTTGACAGGTATTCTGGTCTGGATTTTCTAATGAAGTGCTATGAAGCGGAGCATACAGTTTCGTTTGCTGATGCCGTAGACGATCTTCAGAGAGTCTGCCGCCGAAACGGAGGGAACCTTTGATGCGACTGTATCACGGGACAGATGCTTTTTTTGAACGGCCGGACTTGTCGATGTGCCGCCCGTTCAAGGACTTCGGGAAGGGTTTCTATCTGTCGCCTGATTTGGCTGTCGCGAAGCGGATGGCCGAACGGTGCGTAGAGCGCTCGGATTGGCAAGGTGCGCCAAAGTATGTCTATGTGTATGATTTTGACGATTCGGATTTGTCCACCCTGAATATAAGGCGTTTCGCTCCAACGGTCAATGAAGAATTCGCAATGTTTGTTATGGCGAATCGGCAGACGCGAACTGTGATGGCGGATCACAATCGTGACAATCGTCACGACATCGTGGTGGGTCCAATCGCGGATGACAGGATGGGTGTGCTGTTTAGAAGGTTTGAGGATGGCGAAGTCACGCTTGAATATCTGATGAATGAACTGAAATTCAGGAAACTGACGATGCAGTATTCATTTCACACGAACAGTGCGTTGCAAAAACTGACATTGAAGGAGGTGCGTCGTGTCTAAAGTCACATTCCGGCATTTGGTAGAGAAAGCTGTTGCGGAAATCGCCCTCGCGCTCGTTAAGAAGATGAAGCTTTCCGAGAAGGAGGCGTTGCGGGAGGTTTATCATTCGAGGTTCTACAAGAAGCTGCTCAATCCCAAGACAGCGCTTGTCATTGAAAGCCGTGCCTCGCAAGTATATCTATACATGCAGCAGCGTACTGTTTGACCATTAATAATCTTAATCGTGAGACTGCAAATGAAAGGGAAGAATCAATAAGACAGTTAAGTGGTGTTGGTCTCAAGTAGTCTGAAATTTGGCTTTGCTTTCACACGACCACGCACAAATATGATAAGATATACGCATCTTCATAGGGTGTAATGTACCCTATGTCTATGGGGGAGATGCGAAATGGAATCCGAAAAGAACATGAAAACAGTCAAGCGGATGGTCGCGACGGTCGCGGCTGTGGCCGCGAGTACGTTTTTTGCCTTCGATTGCTCCGCGGCCGTCAACGCCAACGCGCGCGGAGGAATGACGACCGTGCGCCCGAAGGCCACCGGCGACGCGCTCATAAACCCTGATATGGGGTTCATGTACTACCACTACTCCAACCGGCTGTGGGCCTATGGCATGAACACGAAGAGCGGCGACACTCTCGACTGGTTCCCCGGCTGCTCCACCATCTACTACCGCCTCCTCTGGAACGACCTCGAGCCCGAGGAGGGCAAGTACCGCTGGGATATCATCGACTCCACCGCGCAGAACTGGATCGCCAAGGGCAAGAAGCTCTGCTTCCGCGTGATCTGCTGCAACCAGACGGAGACCGCCACACCGCAATTCGTCCGCGACGCCGGCGCCAAGGGCTACATGTTCGAATACAAGACCGACACCGCGCCCGGCGGCAAGATGCCGCCTCGCTGGGAGCCGATCTACGACGACCCCGTGTTCCTCGCCAAGCTCGAGAACTTCATCAAGGCGTTCGCGAAGCGATATGACGGCGACCCGAGCGTCGCCTTCGTGGACGTGGGGAGCTTCGGGATATACGGCGAAGGGCATCTGTACAACACCTCGCAGCAGTGGCTCTCCAAGCCCGAGCACCGCGCCGAGTTCGTGCGCCTCGCGAAACTCCACCTTGACATGTGGAAGAGGTTGATGCCGAACACGTACCTCGTAGTCTCCGACGACATCGACGGCGGATGGAACGCCGACCCCGACCCGGAGATGATGCGCTACTGCCGCGAGATCGGAATAGGCTTCAGGGACGATTCGATATTCTGCTTTCCGCCGAAGGGAACGCTGAAGCACTGTCCGTTCGAGTATTGGGCCCACGACGGATGGGCGCGCAAGTTCGCGCCGAAATGGCCGGTGGTGGTGGAGACCGGGCACGCCCCCCATCTCCACGGCACGCCGAAGTGGAACGACGACGCGTATGTGCGCTGCGTGGAGGCGTATCAGGCGTCGTATATGTCCATACACGACTTCCCCGACGTGCATCTGCGCGATTGCCGCGAGGCGATCGACCGCATAAACAGGATTCTGGGCTACCGTTTCGAACTGCGAGAGGCCACGTTTCCCGCGCAGGCGGCGGCGGGGGAAGAGGTGGAGATCTCGTCGCGCTGGGTGAACGTGGGCGTTGCCCCGCGCACGAAGCCGACCGCCCTCACGTGGTCGCTTCTGAACGCCGACGGCACCGTGGCCTGGAGCGTGACGGACGGTGGATTCGACTTCCGTTCGCTCGAACCTCGCCTGAATGGCGTGGAGAGGCCGGCGGACGTGACGACCGTCTGCCGGTTCGGGTTCACGAAGCGCATCCCGATGCCAGACAACTGCGTGACGTGGGCGAGGGAGAAGGGGCGCGTGTTCGACGACACGGTGACGATGCTCAAACCCGGGAAGTACACGCTCGCCGTGTCGGTGGGGTCGCTGCAGGGGACGCCGGAGATCGCGCTTCCGCTTGAGGGCCAGCTCGGATCCACGCGCCGCTATCCGCTTGGAACGATGACTATTCTTCCGGGGCCGGTGCAGAGTCCGGCGGCGGTTTCAATACCCGCCGCGTCCGGTTCTGGCGTGCCGTTGCCGGGACATCCGGAGGCCGAGCTTTCGTTCAGGATAATCGCAGAGGAGTTCGGCTCGTCCAACAGGGCGATGAAGGTGGCGGCGCCGTCCAACATGAAGAAGTGCGAAGTCCGCGACGTGGGCGGCAAGACAGTGGTTTCATGGCGCGGAAACGAGACGTTCGGCGCGGACTTCGAAGTGACGGCCACATTGGCGAAGCTGCCGGACGGTTCGTTATCATGGACGTTCTCCTACGACAACTGTGAATGCCCGATTCCCGTCGCGGAGGTCCGATTCCCGATGGTCACCGTGCCTCGCGCCCAAAAGACGGCGATACTCTATCCGGAGTCCATAGGCGCGTTGAAGTGGCCGGACTGGTCGAAGATCAAGCCTTGCGGCACCGTGGCCTCGGCGCGGCCGCAGACGTTCCGTTTCATCGCGTCGCTCACGGAGGACGGGCCGGGTTGGTATGTGGACCAGCGCGACGAGGCGAGGTTCCACACCGGAATGTTCCGCGCGCGCTCCGGCGAGAGGCCCGGCACGGTCACGCTTGAGGCTGTGTGCGAGCCGCCCGCCGCGTCTCCCCGCGCTTGGCGGATGCCGTTCGGCGGCACGATCGCCGCGTTGCCTGGAGCGGACTGGTTTGCCGCCGCCGCGCGCTACCGCGAATGGGCAAGGCTCCAGCCGTGGTACAAGGCGGCGCGTTCGCGCGACTTCGGCAAGATGCGCGACATAGCGATGTGGTTCTGGAACCGCGGCGCCGCGGATCACGTGATCTCTCCCGTGGAGCGGTTCCAGGAGGCGTCCGGCGTGCCTGCCGCGATAGACTGGTATTGGTGGCATGCGATACCTTACGACACGGGATTTCCGAATTTCTGGCCGCCGCGGGAAGGCGAAGAAGCATTCCGCGCCGCCGTTAAGAGGTGCAACGACAAGGGCATATTCATCCAGGTGTATACAAACGGAATGACGTGGGACGCAGACGACCCGTCGTGGACTGAGGGCGGGCTGGAGAGCGTGCGCATCAAAAAGGACGGCACCTTCCGCGCCACGGCATTCAACAGGTTCTTGCCCCATCGGCTCGCCTTCATGTGCGGCACCGCCGAAAAGTACCAGGCCAGGATGTATCCGCTGTACAGGAATCTCGCCTCCACCGGCATGCCCGGCATATACATGGACATGATAGGCAACGCCTCCTACGATCCATGCTTCGCGACGAACCACGTGCACGCCCCCGGCGGCGGAACGCACGGAATAATGGGATACCGCGATTTCGCGCGGCGCATAAAGAAGGAGAATCCGGGCGTACTGCTTTCCACCGAAGACGCCACGGAGCCCTACCTTGACGTGTTCGACGCCGGTATCTGCCTTGCGTGCAACTACGAGCGCTTCGGGTCGAACAACGACAGCCGCTATGCCGTGCCTGTCTGCCAGGCCATCTACCACGGCTGCGAGGTGCTGTTCGGTTCGTATGCCATGGTGCACGGCATCCCCCCATTCGACCCGAAGTGGCCCACGGACAGGAAGTGGAAGGAGGAGAAGGACTGGAAGGCGCTCTTCCCCGACCAGTTCGCGCTCGAGCTGACGCGCGGCGTCACCTGGGGCATGCAGCCGATGGTCCACAACTTCCGCCCCGGCGACGACACCGACCCGCGTTTCGCGGACGACTACAGGCTGATGATAGACACCGCCCGATTCTACCACGCTAATCGTTGTTACCTCTTCGACGGCGACATGTGCGCGCCGGGTAAGATGGAATGCGAGAGGCAGAAGATAGATTTCCTCGTGCGCGGCACTTACGCCCGTGAAGGGGAGTATCGCACAATCACGCGCGAGACGATACCGTCCGTGCTCCATTCCGTGTGGCGCGCGCCGGACGGACGCGTAGCCGCGGTCTTTGTAAACTGGACGCGTGAAGCGCGCAAGTTCAAGCTCTCCGCGCCTGACATCTCGGTTGCCGGGGACATCCCCCCTCGCAGCTGGAAGCTGGTTCAAGCTCAAAAGTAGAACAAAGGTTGGAGCTTTGGAAAAACATCACAATTTTATTTCGCAGGTATATTGAGGATTATGACATGTTTTTTTCAAGGGAACTCCTTGCGTCAGTTTGCCTTCTTTCCGTCTCCGTGTTCGCGGGGAACCCAGTACGTCTCGGCCTCGGAGTGTCGCCGTTCGCCGACACTGAGATATCCACCAACGTCCATCTCGCCGTCTGGGAAAAGGACCTCAAGCGCTTTGAATTCAATCTCGCCTTTCTCGCGACGCCGTCGAACAACGTCCAGGTGTCGTTCGGGATCGACGAGGACGGCGACGGCAGTCTGTCCGCCCACGAGGAGTGTCTTGTGATGGGCTGGGACTGCGGCGAATGGTTCGCGCGTTCCGCCGCCGGCGCTGTGTCTTCGCCGCCTGCCTCCGCTGATTCGCAGAAGACGCTCCGCTGCGTATTCTCCACTCATCCCGACGGCCGCGTCAAGTCATTCTCGGCGGCGGACGGCGAGACGCCGATATTCGATTCGTTCGCCGCTTCGCCGCCGGGCGGCATCTACGACGCGCGCTGGAACATGGCGCGCCTTGTCGCGCGCGGCGTGGGGGACTCCGCCTCGCGCTTCTTCGCTAAGACGACTCCCGAAGGATTCTATTTCTTCCTGAAATGATGGATGTCGTGACCATAATCGGCGTTGTGGCCGCATACGCGCTCGTCTTCATGGCGGCGGTATGCCTTTTCGCCGAGAAGGGCATCCATCCATTCCGCCGCCTTCGGAGGAAGTTCGCGCAGCTGCCTCTCTTCGCGAAGCTGCTCGTTCTGGTCTTCGGTGCTACGCTCTTTGTCCACGGCAGCCTGAAATCCCCCACGAACGATCCGCCGCGAAGCGTGCCGGCAGCCCAGCAGATATCGCAGGCGGATGTCGAACGCGGGGCCGTGCTGGCCGGGATGTCCGCCAATGTCCAGCCGTCGGCTTTTGATTCCCAGTTGCATCCCGGCGCGGTGACGAACATTCCGTGGCTTCTTCGCGGCGCGCACGAGGACTGGTTCGCGGCGGCGTCCGAGACGAACGCGCCGTGGGCGTTCCAGTTCGGCACGAACCTCGCGGAGGGCGTTGTGATTCATTCCGGCGGCATGGTGGAGGTAGGGTGGCGAGCCCCCTCGCCGCCGTGCGTAGCGACGGCGCCCTCGCCGTCGCAGCTTTGGCCGTTCAAGGCGTCGCTTGGGATCGTGCCCGAAGCGAACTGGGATCGCATCGCCTTTCAACCTTTCAACCTTTCAACCTTTTCACCTTCCCTGTTCTGGCACTGCGCCACGCCGTCGAACACTTTGCTTCTCACATGGCAGAACGCGCTTCTCGAGCGCGACACGAACATGCCCGTGAGCGTGCAGGCCGAACTATGGCCGAACGGACGCTTCGTCTACCGCTATGACCTGAGGAGTTTGGAATCGAGAATCGGAGATGGGGAATTGGACGACGCCACTTTGACTAACATCATCATCGGCGCGTCGCTCGGTTCATCGCCCCTCCAGTTCACTCTCGCCGACCTCCTCTTCGATTCTCCCGATTCTCCCCTCTCAACACTTAACTCTTCACTCTTAACTCTCAACTCCCCGTTTTCGCTCTCCTTCCATCCGGTCTCCGCCGAAGACCTGGCGAACCCCGACCGCGACGGCGACGGGCTCTCGCTCGTCGAAGAGCTGTACACGTACAGAACCGATCCCGACCTCTTCGACACATCTGGCGACGGCATCTCCGACGGCGAGGCGGTCTCGTCGGGCCTCGATCCGCTTCTGCGGCATGTGTCCGATTCAAACATCCTCGAGCGCGTCTCCGCGTCCGCGACGAACGAGGCGTTCTCCGCCGCCCAGGTGGCTGTCACCAACAGCATGATCGCGTGGCGGCTTTTCGACGGCTTTGCCGCCGACATGCCGCCGGGGGCGACGAATGTCCTATGGGAACGGACGTTCACGGTGAACCGCTCCTCCCAGCTGGTGCAGTACTTCATCTCCGCCTCGCAGTCCAACGCCGTGCCGTGGCGCCTGGAGGGATGCGTCCTCGAATGGGAGACGGACGAAGGCGCGTCCGGCTCGGCGGCGGCTTCGCCGTTCGCCGACAGCCTGCGCGTCCCGCTCTCCGCCGAGGACAGCCCCGCGTCGATCACGTTGCGTCTGCGCGCCGTAGGCTCTTTCGTCCGGTGCCCTGCCCCGATCCACCTCGTCGCATACGCGCCTGAGATCAAGATCGAGGGAGGCAGAGACGTGTCGCTTCCGGACGGACGCACGGTCTCCGTGTTCACCAACGGCTCCGCGTCCGCGATATCGGTCTCCCTCGACCGCTCGCGCCGCCCGTGCTGTGCGCCGGTCTCCGCGGACGAGCGCGACGAATGCTTTGTCTCGAATCTCTCCATGGGTTTTGACGGTGGCTGTCTGTTTGACGGAGAAGGCGAATCCGGTGTGCTTATGCCGCTCAATCCAACCGTCTATGCGCTGCCGACGCTGCTTTCCGATGCACCTTCCGCGCCCATGCGCGGCGGATCGGGGACGCCGCGCCCCGCCAGAGGCGGTAGTGGCGGCTCCGGACACGAGATCGTTGTGATCGCACCGTCCGTGTGGTACGGCGAGGACCACTGCAATCTTGGGAGTGTCCTGAACTACGACACGGTGGAGAAATGGTTTGAAATAGCAGACCGCTACCCGATCGACAGCCGTTGTCTTGTGCGGGGCTGGTACAGCGGCGGGAACGGCACATGGCTCTGCGATTGCATGCCCGGAATATCGTCCGGCCTTGGCGACGATCCTTCGTACATGACGCTGGACGGACGATCGTCCGGCAGCAGTATGAGCGGTGGAATCTACGTTGGCGGCGTGTGCGTGTGGTCTGGTACTGCGATGCATGTGCGCAATGGGACATGTTACCATGTCGGGATCAACCTGGACGAGCCTTTCCGCGATTCGTGCGGCGGCGGATGCTCCGACGGCTGCGCCGACGGCAACTGCGACAGCATCGAGGGCGCGTCGCTCGGCTCGCTCCGCTTCCGCATCCCCCTTGGCGCGCCGCGCAAGGGCCAAATCTCGGGCTTCCTCTACTTCATATCCGACGGCCCCACGAACGTGACCGCCGCCACGTTCCAGCTGCTTGCGCGCGGCGATGCGGACGTGTCCGACACCTTTCTGGGCTCCTCCCGCCGCGTCGTCTGCCGCGACGAGCGCGGGCGCGACATCTCCATATCCCCCATCGCGAACGGCGTCCGGGTCACAATCCTCACGACCTCCACGCAGGCGCTTGAGCACACCTGGGAGATCGCCAACGAGAACGGCAGCCCGTCCACGGTGCGCCTGCGCAAGATAAGCCGGCTCGACAATGTGATGTCCGACGAGACGTTCGACTGCTCCAACGGTGACTGGACACGCTTCGACAATATCACCCAGACAAGTGAATCGCTCGTCGTCTCCGGCGACGTGAACGACTGGACAAGCGACTGCACGCGCGGCGAGGAGCGGACTGTCCGCGACGCCGCCGGCACGGTCCTCTCGCGCGTCTACGTCGAGTCCCGGCGGTTCGGAGAGGCGGACGGCGCGGTTCTGCGCGAGACGTACAGGGCGGAGGAGACGGGCACTGGCACGGTGGTGAGCGAAGCCGACTACTGGGACGACCAGTCCTCCGGCCGCCACGGCAGACTTCGGCTCCTGGTCGGCGGTTCCCGTCCCTGGGAGTACCACGACTTTGATTATTTCGGGCGCGAGACTATCCGCGTGGAGCAGCGCGACGGCTCGCCGGTACCCGCTTCGTTCCCGTCGGTCTCGACGAACGGGCAGGTCGAAGGTCTTTCGTCGGTCGGCACGGCATTCGTGACGGTGTTCGCCTACGATCCCATGCCCGGCGACTCCTCGCACGGAGACGACTTCTTCCGTCCGCGCATGGAGACACGCTACGCGGTGAATGACGGCGTGCCGACGCCCATCGGCCGCACATGGCGGCGCCTCTCGCGCACGACCGTCTCCGGCGCGCCGGTCGTGAAGGAGGAGACCTGGCGCGCGGCCACGCCGGAAAGCGCCGCCATGGATTCGCTCGGAGCCGGCGCCGCGTATTCGTGGCGCATGACGTTCGACGAGAACGAGGCCGGCGTCCCGCTTGTCGCGCGCGGCAGACCGGCGGGGTCCCTCGACGAGGACGGCGTCCTGTCCGCCGTGTCGCTCGCGGAGATCGGCGGCGCCGTCGCGCTCGAGACCCGCCGCAGTCTGGGGAATGTCGAGCTTCCGACATACGAAACCGAGGAACTGGATGCGACGCACGGGACCACGCTTCGCAGAACGACGCGCCTGGCCGACGGCGACGCCATGATAGCGTCCGAGGAGAACGTCTACGACGAGAAGAACCGTCTGCGCTCCACCACGCATCTTGACGGAACCTCGTCCACGAACGCCTACTCGTGCTGCCGGCTGCTCTGGAGCCGCGACCGCCAGAACCGCAGGACTCTCCGCTCCGCGCAGACGGGGACGGATCATCTTTACCACGCGATGGAGGACGTGTGGCTCGGGGACGTCTCCACGAACGGCCGGCACCGCGTGACGCAGCATTTCTTCGACGCGCTTGGCCGCGAGACGAACACCGTCACCTACGTGGGCACGACGCCCGGCGAGGCCGCCGTATCCATCGGGGAAGCGGCGCTACTGCCGCTTCAGAGCGCGGGAGGGGCTACGTCTCCGGCGGTCGTGTCCACGACCTATCCCTGCGGAGGTTCCGACTATTTCATCTCCACCGACGAGCGAGGCGCGGTGACGGAACGTTACACCTGCCATTACGATGACTGCGATGAGACTTACGAGGCGGTGATGACGAATGACTTCGTGGTTACGTCCACGCGCACGACGCGCTATCGCAACGGCTCCACGGCCGTGTACCGTGAGGGCTACGATTTTACCGCCTGGGCGTGGCCCTGGAGCAAGGAGACTCGCTCCACCTCCTACGCCCCCGACGGCCGCCGCGTCGAGACCGTCGTGGCGGAATCGTCCGACTGCGGCGCAGTCACCAACTCCGTCACCACATACGATCTCCTCGGCCGCGTCGCCACGTCCGCCGTCCCCGGCGCGAACGGCGCCTGGCTCGTCACCTCCAACACCTACGACGGCGCCACCACGCGCATTCTCGCGTCAACGCTCCATGTGCCCGGCCTTCAGCCGCGCACGACGCAGCATCTCTACAATGACTTCGGCGAGCAGGTCGGCACAATTCTCGATGACGTCACAGAGCGAACCGACACAACCTACGAGACAGATTCGTCGAACGTCGCATGGAAGGTGGAGACCTCCGTTGTCGTCGGACCGGACACCAACTCGCTCAGAATAGTCCGCACGCAGCTCTCGGGCCTTTCAGACGCCTGCCGCCGCCATACGGTCGAATTGGTAGGGCGGTCGCTCAGCGACCGCCGCACCGAATCCACGACTGTCTTTGATCCTGCAACCGGCATCGAGACGGAGACGATCACGTCCTCCACCGATTCAGCGGTCGTCCGCCGTTCCATGCACGGTCTTGTCCTTTCCACGGGGTCCGACGGCGAAACGACCGTCAATGCCTACGACGCCTTCGGCCGCGTGGCGGCGACTGGCAGAGCCGCCAGCTTGGCGGCTCCAATCGGGACAACGAACGTCTCGCCCGTCGAGGCGTTCACCTACGCCCCCTGCGGCGATCTCCTCGCCACGCACACCTTCACCAACGGCGCCGACTTCGTTTCCGAAACCTACACCTACGATATGCTCGGCAACCGTGTCTCCACCACGGATGCTCACGGCAATGCCGTTTTCAAGTCCTACGATCCGTTCGGCAATGTCACTGCCGAATGGGGGGCGACATATCCTGTGCGCTATGCCTATGACACGCAGAACCGCCGCACCACGCTTTCCACAACCCGTGACGGTGCGACCTGGGACACAACCACATGGACATACGAAACGCGCACCGGTCTATGCACATCCAAGACATACGCAGACGGCTCGGCCGTGTCGTACACCTACACGCCCGACAATCTCCCGTTACGCACCACATACGCCAGCGGCAGGTGGAGGGAGAACGTATATGGCGCCGCCCGGCGCTTGACGGGTGTGATATACTCTTCTTCGGAGATGAATCGCGAAATCCAGAACGACGCATACGGCAATGCCACGAACGTGCAGGATGCCGCCGGTAACGAATGGCGGTATGAGTATGGTTTCGATTCTGCACTCGTAGGCGAGGAGCGCATCGACGCGGGAGGGCCGCGCTCCGTCGCGGCCACAAACGTGATCGTCCAGGCCTACGATCCGTGCAACCGACCCTCCGGCCATGCGCTTGCGATCGACGGCGCGTCCAGGGGCGGCGTCGGCTACGAGTATGATTCCGACGGGCATCTCGTGCATCTCGCCGCCACGAACGCCGCCGGGCGGTCGTTTTCCGTCGCCTACACGAACGCCGCCGGATTCAACTATGGCTACACTATCACTACGCCGGGGGGCAATACGTTCCGCCGTGCCGTCGAACGTGATCCGTTCCGCCGTAACCTCGTGACGAACTGTGTAATGTACTTCAATTCAACGCAGGTTGATTCAAACGCCTACTCTTTCGACGCGCTTTCCCGTCCGACGGCACGCACCACCAGTAGATCGGGCTGCCAGCCCGTTCAGTCATCCTTCTCCTACAACGAGCGTTCCGAAGTCCTCTCCGCCGCCATCGGCACAAATATCTTTGCCCATGCCTACGACTGCATCGGCAACCATACGCTTCATGCTGCCAACGGGGTCACCAATGTATACGAGCATAATTCGCTCAACCAGTACGCAGCCGTGTTCGACCCCGCGGAGCCGATGACGACGCAGTATGCGCTGGAATACGACATCGACGGCGGGATGGCGACGGACTGGGAATGGGATTTCGAGTATGACGCGGCGGACAGGCTTTCGTCGGTTTCTCCCACTTTCCTTGAGGATGGAGCCGTCCGCGTGCTGAACGAATACGATTATCGTAACCGGCGTATTCGGAAAATCGTCCAGCGGCTGACGATCACCCTGCCGCCGCCGCCATCGCCGCCGATCGAGACCCACACATGGAACACCATCGAAACGCGGACGTTCGTCTATGACGACTGGAACCTCATTCACGAGACCATACGCGAGATCGACGGCGGAACAACCAACGTCACCGAGGTGCAGTATTGCTGGGGGCTCGACCTCTCAGATTCACTTCATGGCGCAGGTGGCGTCGGTGGCCTCGTGGCAGTCTCGCGTGAAGGGCAGTTCTACTTCCCCACATACGATAACAACGGCAACGTGACGAAGTACATTGACGAATCGGGCAATGTTGTGGCCGCATACGAATACGACGACTTCGGACGGTTGATTTCTCGATCCGGCCCCCTCGCCGAGTTCTTCCGCCTCCGTTTCTCCACAAAGTACTACGATCCCGAAACGGGTCTTTATTACTACGGCGAACGCTTCTATTCCCCCTATTGGCGCATCTGGCTTAACCGAGATCCGATAGGGGTACGAGGAGGTGTCAATTTGTATGGCTTCTGCGGAAACAATCCGATTAGACTCTACGATGCCGATGGTTGTGCGGTTAGGATTTCGCAGGCAAATAGAGTGATAACAGTGACGCTGAATATAACAATCTACTATGCCAATCGAATAGAACTCAATGCGCGGACAGACCTTGCCCGAATCGCCCGTAGAATCAAGAAGCAGATTGAAGATAATTGGAATGCTCAAACATGGAGGTATGGATGTTGTACTGTGAGATTCGTTGCAAATGTGAAGCACAAGAATCAAGTTGGCCCTAACGGGATTACCGATGATAATCTGATTGCGATTACGACGGATGCAAATCATCGGAGTTATGTCGATGGTGTTGGTGGAAACACGGGCTATTGGACTGCTGACAACAGACCAGGGTCGGATTGGCGATACGCGCATGAGGCAGGGCATCTAATGGGCTTGCGCGATGACTATACAGATGTGGGGGGGCCAAATCCCGGACATGAAAACCACATGATGGGAAGGCGTGGGAAGCCCGTTCACCAGCACGAGGTGGAGGATTTGTTAAGGGCAAACAATGTCAGATGTAATTAGGAGATGAAAATGCTGTTTCGAGTCTTGTCGGTAGCAACTGTGATTCTGCTGTGCTTTTGCCTGTTTGGCAAGCCCAACAATCACCGAATTACACCTCATACTCGTTTGTGTTACGATGCAGGCGGTGGAACAAATATATGGTTTTATAGTTATATGCGCTGCAGGATGAAGCCGGACGAGGATTTTACGTTCAACAGATATCGATTAGTTAAACAGACAGAAAAGATGTATTATGAGAACGGTGGTACGCTTGAGGTTTTCGGCGACAGAATGGTATATCTTGGCGTGACAAATTATTTTGTAAACTCCGACGGCTATTTGCTGACGCCAACAACTAATTTCCCCAATAGGTGCATCTGGGATTGTGATTAGGTGAGTGTTGCTTTGCGATGAAATAGACCGCGCAAACGCCTCTTGCGGAATCCCGGTCTCAACCTTGAAGAACCGCATCGTCGCGTAGCAATCCACTGGTTCGCGGTATGTAATACTAGCCGCCGCAGTTTATTAACTACGGCGGCAGCCACGCTATTTCACCTTCACTCTCATGAAGAATGAATTGCCAGAATTGGATGGAGGGGTTGCGGTGAATCGTGCCTTACCATCAACTGGCGCATCAAAGGTGATTTCGATGTTGTCAGACGAGAATGCTTCCGAAGCAAGCGTTGGCGCCCCCTCTACCCCAATCACCTTCTTCAAGTTCCGTTTGAGAGTTTCTTCCGCAACTGTCCCGCCGCCAATATTGACATTCTTTATGCTTACTATGAGCTCAAACCTGCTGATGTCGGCTGCAGGATAGAACGATTCAATTTTCACGTCTCCGGCTGTCAGTCCCCTGCCGATGAGCGCATCCGCCCCAAGTGCAAATGATAGCCAGGCCGACTCGTTTGCCTTGACAGTTGCCGCGCCTCTATATTTTGCCCATTCTCGGAACTCCGCATAATCAGTTGCATTGGTTATGTTTTCCGCCAACGCGGAGTCCACCGCCGTGTCGAGTGCTGCCGTGATATTATCTATCGTGGCCTCGCCGTCAAGTGCAGGGAATACCGCGTCGACATCCACACGGCGGTTCGAGGGCGCGATACCCCACATCGCCGTCCGCAAGCCGAGCGGCATCGCCCAAATCTCCGAACAGATCATGAGCGCGGCAATAATGACCGCACGTCTCATTGCACTGTCTCCAACTCTTCGCGCGTGACGAGAAAGACGTTGCCACCGACGCTTCCGCCCGCCACCCTCGTTATTGTGAGGATGCTCTGCGAATAGGCCGGAAGCATCAGCGGCGTCGCGCCCTTGAAGGTCTGGTAGTGGAAGGACATATTACCGCTTCCATTCGGCAGTGTCACCCTTACGGCATGGTCCGCATTGTTCTTGATGTAGAGAACGGAATCGTACACCTTGCCCTCCTTCAGCACAAACGCATCCAGCGACATGTCGCCACTCACAGTCACATCCGCAATCGCTCGGCCACTCGCCTGCCGCGTCAGGTCGTAGGAAATCTTGTTGATACTCTTGCACCATTCCATCCAGAGCTTGTTGCATCCGGCGAATGCATCCGGCATTGCCGCCATGAGACTGTCGGGAAGCTTTGCATCCACCCGTCCGCGCGGATAGACGATAAGCGTCTTCAAGTCCTTGCTGCATAGTGTGCCATCCGGCGAGGCGTATGCCGGATTGTCCTGATCCACGCTGAACTGCTGCAGGTTCTCGCAAAGGTTGAACGCGTTGTAGTAGATGTTCGTGACGCATTCCGGAATCATTACATCCTCAAGACTATTGCAACCATAAAATGCCGAACTACCAATGCTCTCAACGCTGACTCCCATCCACAAGCTCTTAAGCGAACTACAATTATAGAACGCATTATTCCCGATGCTCATGACACCGCTTCCTATCGTCACGCTCGCAAGCGAACTGCAGCCGAAAAACACATCGTCCCCCATGTTCGTGACGCTGCTCGGTATCGTCACACTCGCAAGCGAACTACAACCGGCGAACGCACGGTTCCCGATGCTCGTCACGCCACTTCCTATCGCCACGCTCGCAAGCGAACTACAACCGTAGAACGTATAGGCCTCGATGCTCGTCACGCTGTTCGGTATCGTCACGCTCGTAAGCGAACGGCATTTTTCGAACGCACTCCCTCCGATGCTCGTGACGCCACTTCCTATCGCCACACTCGCAAGCGAACTACAACCGTGGAACGTATCGCTCCCGATGCTCGTCACGCTGTTCGGTATCGCCACGCTCGCAAGCGAACTGCAACCGTAGAACGCATTGCCCCCGATGCTCGTCACGCTGTTCGGTATCGTCACGCTCACAAGCGAACTGCATTGATAAAAACCAGAACTTGATGAATTCGACTTTCCTATGCGCGTCACAGTGCAAGTGCTGTGCTTGATGCGGGCGTGTCCATCGTCGTCACGGTCATTGTAGTCGTAGTATTCATACACTACCGTCGAGGGAATGGTGATGTGCGTAGTGGACTTGTTTCTCAACCCATGGACATACACTCGCGGCGTAGAGACATCTTCATAACTGTAGCCATCTTCAAAACCATAGGCTAGGTCATCGTCAAGAAATCCATCGCCGAATGCGCAGAGTGGCATGAGCAACAAGGCAAAAACCAGCAATCGGCAGAAGGACGAGACCATCCGCTTCATATTCTTAAAAATCATCTTCGCAACTTCATCTTCCTTGCGCAGGGTTCGCCGTCGGCCCATTCCGTGCATAAAAGGGGCGCATTCACCCTCCGATGCACTCACACGAAGCCCGTCCAAAGGCCCACAAGAATACATGAAGAGAAAATGCGCCCAACTGGGCGCATCTCCGCTTACATGTCGTTCTTGTAGTGAAAACTTGGACGTATTTCGTGTGAACGACGTGTAGCGTTGATGCTACGTTGTTTGCGTCCGAGGGGTGGAAAAGGATGTCGGCCCCCACGAAGTGGCTTGACGCTCCCAATCAGTTCCTCGAACTATGTTGCCCTCGGTCAGATTCGCAATACCTTGTTCGCAGACAATCGTACAAGGCACAACGCCCCAACCGAAAACATGAGTATAATATCATAATCCCCCGTTCGCTTCAATCGCGATTCGCGTTTTTGCGGGCTTTTGCGCTTTTGTACAATCGGGCGATGTCCCGATATGGTATAATTTACGCCATGAGGACAAAGGACAGATGCCGCAACTGCGGCAGACGACGACACCGCCATGTGGTCATGGCACGTCGTCATACGCCCTCATGCCAGATTGAGCAATTTGCGCTTGACGGCAAGAGCGGGATGTCCTACGGTGCGCTCGGGCGCAACGTCGCCGTGGCTACGTCGGACGGTTCGCGCATCGCCTACGCCTACACCGCCAACGGGCGGCGGACGCGCACGACGTGGGCTCGCGGCGTCTGGAAGGAGAATGCCTACAACGAGCGAAACCTCGTGGGCGGCGTTACATACTCCGACTCCGCCACGCCGTCGGTCGCATACGCATACGCCGACTCGGGCAGGGTGGCGTCCGCCGCGCTTTCGGACGGCACGGCGTACGCCTACGGCTATGACGACAGGCTCTTGAACACCAACGAAACCGTTTCGATCGGGCAGGCGGTATTCTCTCTCGTCCGCACCTTCGACGCGTTCCGCCGCAACGAGGCCACGGCGGTAGTCGTCACGAACGTCCAGCACGCGGCGAAGGTGCGCCATTACGACTCGGAGGATCGCGTCTGCGGCTACTCTCTCACGAACGCCGCCGGACGCTCGGTCTCGGTCGCCATGGCATACGATGGTTCGTATCTTACGAACATGGCGTATTCGCTGCCGAACGGCAATACGCTCTCCGTCGCCCTCGCGAGGAAGGCATCGCGCAGGGAGCTTGTCTCGCGGCGTGATTATTCGTTCAACGGGCAGTCTGCATACTGGTATGCCACAGACTATGATCTTCTTGGGCGTCCGACGAATGCGACAGATTCGGTTTCTCTATCAAGAGACTGGCTGTACAACAGCCGTTCCGAGCTGGCCGCCGCGACGCTCGGCACGAACCTCTACGGCTACGCCTACGACACTATCGGGAACCGACAGTGGTCGGCGGCGAACAGCGCCACCAACGAGTATTCCGCCAACTGCCTCAACCAGTACACGATGATGGAACGCACCGCCCCCGGCGCGCCGCTCTTGGAACTCTACTACGACGCCGACGGCAATCTGGAGTGGGACGATTCGTTCGCGTATTCCTACGATGCCGAGAACCGTTTGAAGATGGTCTCTCCCGTTTACGAGACGAACGGAGTCGTTCGTGTGATCAACGCCTACGACCACCGCAACCGGAGGGTGCGCAAGACTGTTCAACGTCTTTCAGTTACAGTCGCCCCAGCTCCGTCGCCGCCAATAGAGACGCGCGTCTGGAACACTGTCGAGACGCGTACATTCGTCGGGGACGGAAACAACATCGTGTTGGAGAAGGTAGATTTCGCCAACGGCACGACCCGCATGTTCGAGTATTTCTGGGGCTTGGACAAGTCCGGCACGGAGCAGGGCGCGGGCGGAGTGGGCGGCCTGCTTGCAATGAGCGTTGGCGGCGAGTTCTACATTCCGTGCTACGACCACAACGGCAACATCGTCCTCTACGTCTCGGAGACGGGAGTGTCTGCCGCGCAGTACGTGTATGATCCATACGGCAACATCGTTGAAACGTCAGGCCCTCTTGCCGATGTGTTCTCCTTCGGTTTCAGCACGAAGTATCACGACCGAGAAATCGGCATAATCGGATATCAGCAACGTTTCTACCGTCCCGACTTCGGTCGCTGGCACAACCGCGACCCAATCGGGGAAGAGGGAGGGGCGAATCTTTACGCGTTCTGTGGCAATAACGCCATTGTCAACTGCGACAAAGACGGCTGTGCATACTTTGCCTATCGTCCACTCGATTCTTTCCTCTTTAAATGGTTTGTTTGGGGTACAGAGCAAGATGATATTGACAATACAATGCTGGCGCACGAACAGCTGTTTTTTGAAGATGGCGGGATACCGACAAATTTAGGTTTTTTTGATGACAATCAAGTACGAAGTGATACAGCGGGGATATCGTATAGGCAACCTCATAGTAAAGGATGGGATGATTGTATCATGCGGAAAGCCGTACAGCTGGTCAGGCCAAGAAAGTATAAATTATTAGATATTGATCGTCACAATCAGGGACGCCAATACAATTGCCAGGATTGGGCAGAAGACGTACGTCGGGCTTATTCCTGCATAAAACAGAACATCCCGTACTACCCACAGAGTGCGACTTTTATGGGAGGCAAGTAATGAATCAATTGTTAATTATCTGCTATATTATATCAATGATAATTGCAGCTGCGTTATTCAAGAAGATTGGCTTTTGGAGGGCGTTGGCAATAGCACTTGCGCTTCCACTCTGTTTGTTTGTGATTGCTACGATTTTACTAATAGTGGGTGGAGACAAATGATTTGTCGGACATGAAGGGAGTGTCAATCTTTTGAATGAAGTTTCTCAGTGGACAATTGTTCCGGGAACTAATAATGGGAGGTAATTATGAAGAAGATATTCTTATTGACTGGTTGCTTGATATTGTTGATAATCATGATAGGTGCGATTATCGTTCCCTGTACTCCACCTTCCAAACGTGCTGTTTGTCGAAAGGAAATGGGACGGTTGAGGGGGTATCTTTTGTGTGATAATTTCTTCGGTGTCTCTTTCTTTGGGCAGGATTTTTCCTCTTGTACAAACGGAATTGAATTTGGTATTGGGGAGTTTTGCGACAAGGTAAACAAAATTGCAAGGAGTAGGGCAGAAGAAGAAGTCTTTCGAGTCGAGCAGTCATCGGATGGAAAAGGGAAGGTCATTCTGGACATTTGGGGAATGCCATATAATTTCTGTAGAACTTCAGAACGCCAGAAGAATCAGTGGGACGCTCTTAGGTATTCAGAAGTTAGTAATGTTGTCATCTGGTCTTCCGGGCCGAACAAGATCAACGAGTATGGATTAAACGATGATGTGGTGCTACGTGACAGACCGTATCCACAAGATAACGATAACTGAGTGAAGGAGTTGGAGCCGGCACTATAAATGAAGAATCGTTATTTATATTGCTATGCCGCTCAGTAATCGGAATATGATATAATATCCCCATTCAACCCACTCCATGAGACGAACGCCGAACACTACGATTAACTGCTCGAAGGAGGAGAAGAACAACGAGCGTTACACCCAGCTCTCAGACATCGAGGGCGAGGTGTTGTACTCCCCCTTGCAATCCATCGGCAACGAGCCACCCTACGAGCTGGAATACGACATCGACGGCGGGATGGCGACGGACTGGGAATGGGATTTCGAGTATGACGCGGCGGACAGGCTTTCGTCGGTTTCTCCCACTTTCCTCGAGGATGGAGCACTGCGCGTGCTGAACGAATACGATTATCGTAACCGGCGTATTCGGAAAATCGTCCAGCGGCTGACGATCACCCTGCCGCCGCCGCCATCGCCGCCGATCGAGACCCACACGTGGAACACCATCGAAACGCGGACGTTCGTGTACGACGACTGGAACCTCATCCACGAGACCATACGCGAGATTGACGGCGGAACCACCAACGTCACCGAGGTGCAGTATTTCTGGGGGCTCGACCTTTCCGACACACTTCATGGCGCAGGCGGCGTCGGTGGCCTCCTTGCAGTTTCGCGCAATGGCCAATTCTACTTCCCCACATACGACAACAACGGCAACGTGACGAAGTACATTGACGAATCTGATAATGTCGTGGCCGCATATGAATACGACGACTTCGGACGGCTGATTTCTCAGTCCGGCCCCCTCGCCGACTTCTTCCGCCTCCGTTTCTCCACGAAATACTACGATCCCGAGACCTGTTTGTATTATTATGGCGAACGCTTCTATTCCCCCTATTGGCGCATCTGGTTGAATAGAGATCCGATAGAAGAAGAGGGAGGGTTGAATCTGTATTTGATTTGCGATAATGGAACTCTTTGTAATATAGATATGTTGGGGTTCAATCGTTATATGACAACTTTTGCGTTTAACTGGGAACAGCTTCATGTTGGTGTTGCTGTGGACGATTGGGTGTGTAGTGGTGGAAAATGGAAGAAAAACGGCGTCGTTACATTTGATTTCGCCCCACAGGACAATTGGTGGGGGCGGTCGATGACATATGTGGGTGCTGCTAAAGGCGTTATTATAGAATCGCCAGGTATGACTTTGCAACAGCATCATGTAATTTTCTCTTCGCCGGAAGAAGACATATCTATGATCAAAAAAATTAGAGAAGAGATGAAGAACCCTCCGCGATATAATTTCTTCTTTAATAATTGTATCAAATGGGCGTTGAAAGCTATTGAATATGGGAGGGAATATGAATAGACGAATTCCACGATATTGTGGCATTGCGGCAATCTTCTTTCTTTTTGTTTCTGGATTATGCTTTCATCACTCAATAGAAATGGGTGGGCGTTTGAAGGTGGCAGAACGTCGACTTGATGCCGATGAATTGAGGGAATACAAAAGAACGGGTTTGTTGTATTGGCGAGTTTCATTTGTATTCTTGGGAATGTCGGTACTTGCTTATGTTGCACGGATATATTCCTCAGTTAAACAAAGAGGGTGACCATGAAACTTTTTCAGAAACGGGATGTCTCTATCGTGGTTATCGCAGCGGTTGCTGTTCAGATCTTAGCTTTCTGCCTAATTGATAGGATAATGTTTCAACCAGGGGAAATACGCTATACGATGTATTTTCCAGGGGTCATCGATGTTTCTACAAATGAAGCCACGGTTGCAGCATTTGTAGCAGGCAACCTACAAAAAGGCAAGGTCATTCTGTATTGCCATGGAAATGCAGAGGACATTCTTGATTCAAGTTCTAGATTCGTGTTTCTAAGTGAGCACGGATGCGCATTTTCTGCGGTTGATTACCCTGGATATGGTTGTTCTGCTGGAAGGCCAAGCGAGTCTGGATGTTATGGAAATGTAACCCGTCTCTATAATTGGCTTGTGGACGAGCAGAAGGTTTCACCAACAAACATCATAGTCATAGGATTTTCTATTGGTACAGGACCGGCGGTTGAGTTGGCTTCCAAACGGAATGTAGGGGCATTGATACTGATGGCGCCTTTTTTGTCGGCGCCGAGAGTTATGACACATATTAGATTATTGCTTTGCGACCCGTTCCAGAACGAAAGGAAGATATGCAACGTGCGATGTCCGTGTGTTATCATACACGGTACGAAGGATACTGTGATTCCAGTCTCGCATGGGATGCAATTATACGAGTCTGTAAAAGCACCTAAGAAACTGGTCAAGGTTGTCGGCGCAGGGCATAACGACTTAATTGATATGCTGGGGGAGGATGCTTTTATGGGACTAGTTATGAATGTTGAGGATCTGATCAAATGAAGTCTGCTGCCCATTGTTCTCGTCGGCACTGTTGTGGAGGTGACTAATGAAATGGTGGATATTGCCATTTGTTCTTGTTTGTGTATGTTGTGTATGTAAACCAACTAGGCGGAAGATAATGCGTCGTCTTTGGTTGAATACAAAGGAGGATCGTCTATGGTTTGCAAATCAGTTTTCAACTTATTACAGGACATATCGCAAATCAGTTGTACTATTCGCATTGAGAAGACTGTCTCGGATATTCAAAGTTCCATTATCAATGATAGATGGTTCGAAAACGCTTCTCGCTCTGTATGAAACTTACAAGACAAGGCAGTCCAGATTACGGCGAATACTGTCGCGACTGACTCCGCAACCACACACAACAGATCCTTTGCAGATAATAACACAAGATTATTCGGATGCCCAGGATGATTTTGAAATCGCAAGGAAGAGTTCGCAATCGGACATCCCTAAGTTGACACCATTACACGAACAATCTACCGTTGCTGATTATGTACGATTCATTGATGAATATGATACGATGTGGCGTCAGGTAGACCGGTTACGTATAACGTCGGCACTGGGATGACATTGCTTAATTAATCCCAATGATAATATGGTGAGATCATGTTTTACAACCATTTTCAATTAAAGGAAATATTTCTAGAAATTAACCTTCAAAACTTTTTGGGGGGCGGAGCTTGGGAAGGAGATACACATGTCAAATGTAAGTAAATATTTGAAAATGATGATAATAATGGCGAGAACTGGTGTGTGTTTCCTTGTGGTATTCCTGATAAGCCGAGTGACACCACTTTATTTACATGCCTATGAATGTCGTTTTCATGGGCAACCGGTCATTGCCCTGACAGAATATGCAATTCATCAATTACCGAATGTGCTCTTGTTGTTTTCTTTGGGTATGTTGGTGGAACTATTCTTTTTCTGCAGATGTAATCTGGCGGGATATAGACTTGGTGGGGGAGGATTACTAACGTGTTTTTTTGTGATAGGCTGTATCCTCTATTTAGTTGGCATCATGTTGCCTTTTATCAGGTACGATGTTGCGTTATGATGAATAAAGGTACAAACGATAAACAGTGTTTTTCCGTTACAGTCGCCCCCGCCCCGTCGCCGCCGATAGAGACGAGCGTTTGGAGCACGGTCGCGACGCACACGTTCGTCTGGGATGGCGACAACATCATCCTTGAAAAGGTCGATTTCACCAATGGCACGACCCGCACGTTCGAGTACTTCTGGGGGGCGGACAAGTCCGGCACTGAGCAAGGCGCGGGCGGAGTGGGCGGTCTGCTTGCCGTTTCGATTGACGGCGTTTTCTACATCCCATGCTATGACCACAACGGAAATGTCGTGAGGTACATTTCGGAGTCTGGGGTATCTGTCGCGCAGTACATGTACGATCCATACGGAAGCATTATCGAACAAAGGGGTGAACTTGCCGATGCGTTCTCCTTCGGATTCAGCACGAAGTACCACGACCGAGAGGCCGGCATGATTGGCTATCAGCAACGTTTTTATCTTCCTTCCTTCGGCCGCTGGCTCAACCGCGATCCCATCGAAGAAGAGGGGGGTGAAAATCTTTATGCGTTTTGTATCAATAGAATGCCATATTATATTGATATTGGTGGAACAAGTTTTTGTTGTCGTAAAGGGAAAAAGAGACAATGTAGTAATACGTATTGGTGGACTGGGAGTGTGACTGTGGCATCAGTGACATGGTTGTTTGGTGCTACATACATTATGATCGACCTTGAAAGTAATTATATTTGTGAGACCTGTACCAGATATCATATTAGTGCAGACGCAATGTTACTGACGATATCGGGAGGTATACCAATAGCAATCACAGGGTCGAGTGTGGAATTCGGTAATGTATCACCAGATAGATTTAAAGGTTCTGTTGTATACGTGGCGGCCGGGGTGGGGGCAATGGGAGTTGCAGAAGCATCTTATTTACGTTTGGGAAGTGCTACCTCATCATCGGTTGGGATTGTCGGAGGTGGTGAACTTGGTGTCGGAGCGGCATATGGGAAATATATCAACTTCAAAGTGACAGAGGAATAATAGGAAATAAACATGAAAGATAAATTTGTAGAAATGCTAAGGCTAAGTTGGAAAGTTCAGACTTTTCAATACGCATATTTGTCACATGTTAAAGGTTGGTTCGTACTAGGACATTTGTTTTTGCTTGTTGTTTCGCTAGTCTTACTTTGTATTCATAGATGTTTCGGATTGTTTTTAATCCTTGGTATTATGTCATGGAATTATTTCAGTTTCTTCGATAAAAGTAGAATCGTTTATAAAGATTCCTATACGCCCCAAGCGTATGAACGAACAGGCACGCTTTTTACCACAGTTTCTTTTTGTATTATATTATCATTAGGAGTTTTATGGTGAAATCTTACAATACAATCGGTAACCACACGCTCCATGCCGCCAACGACGTCAGCAACGCATACGAGCACAATTCGCTCAACCAGTGCTCCGCGGTGTTCGACCCCGCGGAGCCGACGGCGACGCGGTACGAACCGGGATATCACATCGACGGCTGTATGGCGACCGATTGGGAGTGGGATTTCGAGTACGACGCGGCGGACAGGCTCTCGTCTGTCGTGCCCACGTTCCCTGAAGACGGCTCCATGCGCGTGCTGAACGAATACGATTATCGCAACCGTCGCATTCGGAAGATCGTCCAGCGGCTGACGGTCACTCTGCCGTCGCCTCCGTCACCGCCGATAGAGAACCACACTTGGGACACCATCGAGACGCGCTCGTTCGTGTACGACGACTGGAACTTGATTCACGAAACCATCTACACCATCGACGGCGGCACAACGAATACGACGGAAGTCCAGTACTTCTGGGGGCTTGACCTCTCCGACACGCTTCACGGTGCAGGCGGCGTCGGCGGTCTGTTGGCGTTGTCAAGCAATGGCCAGTTCTACTTCCCCACATACGACAACAACGGCAACGTGACAAAGTATATTGATGAATCGGGCAATGTTGTAGCTGCATACGAATACGATGACTTCGGAAAATTGATTTCGCAGTCCGGCCCGCTCGCCGACTTCTTCCGCATCCGCTTCTCGACAAAGTATTTCGATCCCGAGACAGGTCTCTATTACTACGGTGAACGTTTCTATTCACCTACCTGGCGCATCTGGCTCAACCGTGACCCTATAGGTGTACGAGGCGGATTCAACTTGTACGGCTTTTGCGGGAATAACGCACTCAACCGATACGACATTGATGGCCGTGCTGTTCGTATTGTGCAAAACGGCAGGGAAATCACCGTAACAGTGAATATCACGATTTACTATGCGCATAGGCTTGAATTAAATGCTCGTACAGACCTTTCGAGAATCGCCCGCAGAATCAAGAAGCAGATTGAGGATAAGTGGAATGCCCAGACTTGGCAGTATGGCTGTTGCACGGTGAAGTTCAAGGCGAATGTAAAATACAGGAATCAAGTTGGCAAGAATGGAATAACCGATGACAACCTTATTGCAATTTCTACTGACCCAAAACTTCGTAGTGAAGTCTATGGGATCGGTGGTAATACTGGATATTGGAATGCCGACAACCGACCTGGATCTGATTGGCGATACGCACACGAGGCGGGTCATCTCATGGGTCTTGATGACGATTACACAGATGTTGGAGGACCAAATCCTGGACATGCGGGGCATATGATGGGAGAAGACCGGGGAGTTGTTGTGCAACACGAGGTAGATGATATTATGCGGGCAAACAACGTCAGGTGTAATTAGAAAGGTGGATTGGCAGATGAAATGTAAGAACATATTCTTTCTTTGCGTCATTGTTTACTACATGGCATTCACTTTTCGCGTATTCGCGAATTCAGGTCAAAAGAAGCGGCCTCAAACAGTACCTTACCATTCACTACTGATGTGTACGAATTCGGTTATTAGATCCAACTTCTATGCTTATATGCGATGTCGGTACTCTGCCAAGGATGAGTTTTTGTATCGACACCAATATGTCTCGATAGGGGATAAGGTATTTTTTGAGAATGGACAGACACTCGAGATTGGAAAGAATTTCTATTCTTATAATGGCGTGACAAATTCCATTCCTAAGCAGCTAATGTTCAACTGCCTTATTACAGCTACAACAAACCTGCCAAACAGATGCATTTGGAGTTGCAAATAGGTTTTCTTCGTAAGTAGGATTCAATGTCAAATGCAATTAGAATTAGGATGTAAAAGGGCATGTGAGTCATGAAGATAAACTTTGCAATTGTTCTAATGATGGCGTTATGTTGCCTTTCCTATGTACGTGCTTACTGCGCGGTAAGCAACATAACTTCAACCATCATGTCACCTTGTAGAGGAAATGCAGAGACAATTTCTTTCTGCGATGCCTATTTTACAAGCCTTGCATTCATAGACCAAAGAGTAAAGTGCCGTGGGATACTAAAGAAGATACAACATGGTCCGCTCGTTTTAAAACCCGTTGAAGGCGAACTGCGAGATGATGAGCACATTGTCCATGCAAATAAATGGAAGTTTATCGGCATACATCGATGCAAAGGAATTGAGAGATGTTGCTTATGTAATGAAGATGGAACATCTTGGCAGGGGATGGATGGAAAAAACGTCATCGTGGAAGGCGTGTTGTCCGATTCGTCGCCAAGTTGCTCCATGGTGAGCGAAGAATTTATGTCGCCTGTTTTATTGGACTGCCGAATCTCAATTGATGGTGGTTCGTTGGGTACGAATAATGTAGTCCGCATTTTGAACCCAAATGTACAACATGGTCAATATGTCTCACCATGCCATGAATTTAAACTGACGGTCTATTTGTCAGACGGAGGACGCTACTTGATTCATTATTACAGTGCGGTTCTTTGGATGGCGTATATCAACTCAGATCGTCTCGCGTATATTACGCGACCGTTCCCACTTTATCCTCGTGTCAGAAATAAGGTGAAGATCAGAAAAGTGTGGATGATGTTGAGAGGTCTGGGGAAACATATCTTTCCGGGAACGAACAATTTATGCCCTATGTCTGTGAACTGTACAGCGGAGCGTTATTCAAAGATTAAGAGTATTGAGATTCGTAATCCGCAAAACGATCTTATCTCGAATGTCAAAAATCTATTTGATTTCGTCTACGAGCAACAAAGGCGGGTAGAATAGATTTTTCGCCAAAACAATAGGAAAGTGTGAATGTAGCACCACGCATCACGCATATATGGTATAATCTATGTGTCCACATGAAAAAGAATTCTGCCAGATTTGAACTTCATTCCGCAGCTAAAATGCGGATAGAGGATTTGTTTGTTGATTCGCAAACAGAAACGGGTAATACAATCCTAGCCCATATACGTTCGGAAATCAATGATGTTATAAACGGTACTCACAAGACGTTTAGGTACATGCTGGTTACCGGATTGCTTGCTGCAATTACTGATATGAAATTACATCCACGTTGTCTTCAGGTCACTTCAGGAATAGAAGGTGCTTTTGATGCGCGATCGTTTTGCCAAGAAGTTCTTGTCCCGTTTGAGAAGACATTTCTAAAAGGGCGTCTCGGCGGTTCCAACGAACCTTATGCCAACAAGCCCGCCCGATTCGAAATGATTGAGAAGACGAACAAGGTCAGAAAGGGTGGGGACACGATTCTTTTGCACAAGTTATATGATGTCCTTGAGTATGTTCGATTACTTCCCATGAACGAACGCGAAACTGTCTAACAATGTCAAAGCAACGTGGATAAAATCAAGAGTGGGTTTGAAAGATGCCTGTTTACGAAAGGCAGTGGAGCGTGTACGCCCATTACAATATAGTTTATTGGGTGATAGGTCAAAAGACATCGTACAGTATAATTGTCAAGATTGGATTGATGATGTTTTGGCGATGTACGATGCGCTTGTTAGCGGTAAAACCTACTATCCGAAATCAACGAAATTCATAGGAGGTCGATAGATCATGAATGTAACCATAAGTGAGATATTAAGTTTTAGTATACTATTCGCCCTTCCTTCTGTAATTATGATTCTATTGGGATATGTAGTATTTGCGACAATCATATTAAAGAAAAATCACGGGTTTCCGATGTTGATTCATTGGATGGATTTTGTTATCCCGATTTTGGCAACGGGTGTTTGGTGCAAATTCCAAGCATATTCACTATATACTAAAAGCATGGGTAACATTGCGGAACTGGGGATTCTCGGTTTGATATGGGGGATTTTATTTTTTTGGCGTGGTGTCCTTTTCATTAAAGGGAAAAGAAGTTCAATATGGTACATTGTTTTACTGGAATGTGTCATGGTGGTTTTGTTTGCAATTTTCGCACCTACATTTTCTGAATGAAAAAAACGGGAAACGGAACATTAATAACCAAAGGTAATAAAAGGAATTTCTATTGATGAAACGACCTCTTAATATGACAATTACTATTGGTAACTACACGCTTTATGCCGCCAATGGTGTCACAAACGCCTACGAGCACAATTTACTCAACCAGTACGCCGCCGTGTTTGATCCGGCGGAGCCGGCGGCGACGTGATATGAGCCGGAAAACCACGTCGACGGTGGAATGGCGACTGATTGGGAATGGGATTTCGAGTACGACGCTGCCGACAGGCTTTCGTCAGTTGCCCCCACCTTCCCCGAGGATGCTTCCTTGCGCGTACTGAATGAATACGATTATCGCGGCAGACGCATTCGGAAGATCGTCCAGCAGCTGGCGATCTCGCAGACTCCGCCGCCGCCTTCGCCGCCGATCGAGACGCGCGTTTGGAACACTGTCGAGACACACACGTTCGTCTGGGACGAAAACAACATTGTGTTGGAAAAGATCGTGAGTGCAGATGGTACAATCCGTACCTGCGAATACTTCTGGGGATTGGACAAGTCCGGTACCGAGCAAGGCGCAGGTGGAGTAGGCGGTCTGTTTGCTGTTTCGATTGCCGGCGTGTTCTACATTCCTTGTTATGACCATAACGGCAACATCGTGCGATACATATCGGAGTCTGGCGTATCTGCTGCGCAGTACGTGTACGATCCATACGGAAGCACAATTGAACAAAGCGGTGAATTTGCCGATGTATTCTCCTTCGGATTCAGCACGAAGTACCACGACCGAGAACTTGGCATGATCGGCTATCAGCAACGTTTCTATCGTCCCGATCTTGGCCGTTGGCTCAACCGTGATCCCATCGAAGAAGAAGGAGGGGTGAATATGTATGCGTTTTGCCAGAACAACCCTGTATGCACATGCGATAAGAATGGATGCGCTTATTTTGCATACCGTCCTCTTGATTCTTTCTTATTCAGATGGTTTGTGCTTGGTAACGAACAAGATGATTTCGACAACACCATGTTAGCACACGAACAACTGTTTTTTGAGGATGGCGGTATACCCACAAATCTGGGTTTCTTTGATGATAATGAAGTACGAATTGATACAGCTGGGATTTCATATAGGCCATCTCATAGCACAGGATGGGATGATTGTATCATGCGAAAGGCGGTACAAATGGTCAAACCAAGGAAATAAAAATTGGTGGATGTTGACTTGCATAATCGGGGTAGTCAGTATAATTGTCAGGATTGGGCGGATGATGTGCGTCATGCTTATTATTGCATAAAAAATCATGTTCCTTACCATCCACAAGGTACAACTTTCATTGGAGGACGACCATGAATCAGATGTTTATTATTTGTTGCCTCATTTCTGTGATAATAGCAATTACACTATTTAAGAAAGTTGGCTTTTGGTGGGCATTGACTATCATTTTTGCTCTTCCAATACTTTTGTTTTTGATCGCAATGATTCTGCTAATTGCAGGGGGGGACAAATGAATGAAAACGATTTGGGAGGATAAGTAAGGATGATGATTATTATCATTGGAGTGTCGTTCGCACTCGCCCCATTCGTTTTTTCATTGCTCCTCCATCAAGGTGGGAAATGTAGCATTTGGATGGTTATACTCTCCCCTGTTATCGGTCTTTTTATTTTTGCTACCCTGATGACCTGTCTTCTTCTGTTGAGTGGAGACATGTAAATATGAAGGATGAATTCAACCAGTACGCCGCCGTGTTTGATCCGGCGGAGCCGGCGGCGACGTGATATGAGCCGGAAAACCACGTCGACGGTGGAATGGCGACTGATTGGGAATGGGATTTCGAGTATGACGTATCCGACAGGCTGTCCCGTTTTATGGTAGGTTAATACTTTCTTCTTGAAGGCGAGCCAAGGTTCAGGAATTTGGTATAATATTAGCAATTCCGCCGCCATGAAACGAACATTCAACACAACCATCAACCGCTCGAAGAGCGAGAAGAACGACGAGCACTACATCCAGCTCGCCGACATCGAGAACGAGGTGCGGCACTACCGCGACCAGTTCAAGGGCATGACCGTCCTCTGCAACTGCGACGACCCGCGCTGCAGCAACTTCTTCAAGTACTTCACGCGTAGTTTCGAGATACTCGGACTGAAGCGTGTCATCGCCACCTGCTACAAGAGCCAGGACGTCGACCTCTTCACGCAGAAGTCCTGCGAGAAGGCCGTCTATCAAATCTACGATGGCGACGCCAACGGAAAGAAGGAGGTGGATGACGAGGAGAGTCTGCGGGGATTCGTACCTATGCCCACCTGCCAAACGCCCGCGTTGTACCCGCAATGGTCTGACAAATATTTTGGTAACGTACCATGAAAAACATGTCGTTAGACAAGAAGGTTGATGTGTTCGGTGCGAAGCTTCTCGCAATGGTATCGGCTATGCGGGTTGCGGCGGGTGCCGTGTTGGCGCTTTCCTCTGTTTTTGCCTCTTCGGCGCCTACGGAGGGATATGCATTTCGCCCCACGCCGGCATCGACGGCAAAGGCGCGTGAGTTCCTTGAGACGCAGAAGTCGTTCCGGCTTGGTTTCCTGCCGACGGAGCAGGCGAATCCGATCACTGCGTCCCTTGAACGCGATTTCAAGCGCTCTTTCGTGGATGGCGTCGAGTGCCTTCAGCGGGCGGACAGGCAGGTGCCGATCGCGATGCGGCACGTGATCGTCTCGGACGAATACAAGGCGCTCGTCGACGCGATGGAGTCAGCGCTCAGATCGGAGCGCGGGCGCATTGTCTTCACCGGCTGTGGAGCCACGGGGCGTCTCTCCATGCTTCTCGAATCGATGTGGAGAGACTTCTTCGTGCGCAGAGCGGGCGAACTTGCCGCTGACGAGCGCAAACTCGCCGACCGCGTCTTTTCCATCATGACGGCGGGGGACTTCGCGCTCATAAAGTCGGTGGAGTTCTTCGAGGACTACTGGGAGGGCGGCGCGCGGCAGACGGACGCGCTTGGCGTGGGGCCCGGCGACGTCATAATCGCCCTGAACGGCGGCGGAGAATGCTCCACGATCCTCGGTTCCGTGCTGCGCGGCGTGGAGCGCGGCGCGCGCGGCTTCATGAACGTGAACAACCCCAAGGAGCTTCTGCGCAAGATAGAGCGCGCACGCAGGGTGATAGACGATCCGCGAGTCACGATCCTCGACTTCTACTGCGGATCGATGGCCCTTGCCGGATCGACGCGCATGCAGTCCACCACCACACAGCAGTTCATCTATTCTGTCGCGCTCGAGACGGCGCTTGCCCGCGTGATGCCGCGCTTCGCGAAGGAGCTGCAGGAGGATTCCGTCGGCGCTCTCGAGGAAGTCCTCGCCTCCCTCGAATCCTCTGCCGGTCGCGGCGGACTCGCCGCCGCGATAGAGTTCGAGAAGGGTGTGTACGACGCAGGAGGTCGCATCACGTACATCGCGGACGACTGCATGCTCGACCTCTTCACGGACAACACCGAACGCTCTCCGACGTTCATGCTGCCGCAGCTCTGCGCGGCCAACGACGCCAAAGGCGTCCAGAGCTGGGCGTTCGTCAAGAATCCGCTCTACGCGACGCCGGACTGCTGGACGCGAATGCTCCGCCGCGAGCCGCGCTGCCTGGACGGTTTCAGCGGCGCGGACGCCAGGGTCATCGGCATGCCGCAGCGGGTGATCGACAATCCGCCGAAGATCGGTCGCGCCGATTTGATGAAGTATATGATCGGCAATGAGCCAGCGCCCGAGCGCATCAGGGGATTTCCGAGGGCAGTGGCCGTCACGTTCTCAGTAGACGAGCCTGATGCGTCGTTCGCCGCCGCCGCCGCGAAGCTCGCCTCGTCCTGGCCCGAGAACGTCACCTTCCACATCGGTAGGGCGGCGTGCCCCCACGCCGCCGCAATACACATCCCCGCCTTTATGCCGCCGTCGCCGCTTGAGACGTGGAAGCACCTCGCCGTCAAGTTCGTCGTGAACAATCTTTCGACCGGCACGATGGCCGCGATGGGCCGCGTTGCCGGGAACTACATGAGCTGGGTGTCCATCTCCAACAAGAAGCTGACGGATCGCGGCTGCCGCCTTCTCCGGGATCTGGGGGACATCTCCTACGAGGAGGCCGCCGAGCGCCTGTTCGCCGCGCAGGAATGGATTGAGTCGCGCGACTGGACCGGGAAGGAGCGTCCATGCGCAGTTCAGATCGCGCTTGAGGCGCTCCGCGCCGAGCCGCGCCGTATTCCTTCGGCTCCATATGCGCTTGGCGGCATAAAGGTGGATTTCGACTTCCTTCTCGGCAACTTGGATGATGAGCGTCCGTCCGCCCACGTGCGTGCGGCCGCAATGGAGTCGATGCAGGTGGCGACCAACGGCGATTCGTCCATATCGGTGGTGTGGCGGGGCCATCCAAAGTGCGGCAGGGGCTTTGCGATAAAGGCTACATTCGCGCCCAAGGCCGAAGGTGGATATGACTGGAGTCTGGTGTATTCCGGATACGAAGGCGCGCTTCAGGTGGAGTCGATAGGTTTCCCGATCCTGACCGTGCCGCGCACCGATTCCACCAGATTGCTGTATCCCCATGACGAGGGTACGATAAAGCTTCCTGACTGGGGCGCGGCGCGCCCCGGCGCGGTCGTCGCCCAATGCGGCCCTTTCTGCAAGGCGTGCAACTTCATATCCACCCTTGCGCCCGACGCGCCGAACTGGTATCTCGACGCGCGCGGGGACGCTCGGCTCAATGCCCTGTCGTTCAAGTTCTCGCAGGGGCGCGAGCCGAGGACGGTGGAGATGTGCTGCGAGACGCTGATGCCCGTCGAGGGCGACAAGCCGGCCCGCGATGGCGCCGTTCCGTTCGGTGGCGTTGTGCGCAGCTTTGAAGGCGGCGGCTGGTTCGCGCCGACCGCGTACTACAGAGACTGGGTCAAGACGCAGAAGTGGTATGCGGACGCGAAGGAGCTGCATGAAAAGGCGTCTCGGCTAAGGGACATTGGTCTTATGCTCTGGAACCGCGGGCGGAGCACGCTCGTGACGGGGATAGTCGATCGCGTGGCGTACGACACAGGCGCGACGATCGCGCTGGACTGGTACTGGTGGCATGTGAACCCGTACGGACGCGACGCGCCGTACTATTGGCCGGCCCGAGAGGACATGGACACTTTCAAGGGGACCATCCGGTCGCTCAAGGAGAAGGGCGTGTACGTGCAGCACTACATCAACGGCGTCTGCTGCGACACGATGGACCCGAGGTGGACAGACGGCGATTGGGCGGAGACCGTCGTTGACCGCGACGGCAAGCATCACGTCAGGACCTGGAATCCGTTCTTCAAGCATCCTTCGGCCTACATGTGCGGCAACGCGCCCGTGTTCCATGACCGGGTGGCGGCGCTCTGCAGAAACCTCCGCGAGTGCGGCACGGACAATGTGTACATCGACATGATCGCCCACTGTCACATTCCGTGCTGGGGTGCGGACCACGGGCATCCGCGCGGCGGCGGCACGCACCAGTACGAGGGCTACAGGCGCCTGGTGGAAAGGGTGCGCCGCGAGAATCCTGGCGTCCATTTCTCGAGCGAGGGTGCGACTGAGAGGTTCCTCGGGCTTTGGGAGTCGCTGATACTGCTTCAGAGCAACTACGAGAAGCTGTTCCGCTGGTCGGCGCCGAACTTCGAATGCGTTCCCGTGTATCAGGCCATCTACCATCCGGTAGTGACAATGTTCGGGAACTACGCGACTATCGACAATCAGCCGCCCTGGGACGATCTCTGGCCGGAGGAGTGCGCGCGCGGCGACCTCGGCGATCTGGTGTCGGGCTATCCCGACGAGTTCGCCGTCGAAGTCGCGCGTCCCGTAGCGCGCGGCATGCAGCCCTCGGCGCATCAGCTCTTCGCCAATCACGCCGACGACCCGAAGACTGCCGCGAGCTACAGATTCCTCTGCGACACTGTGAAGTTCTACATGAAGAACCGCGATTGGCTGTACGACGGCGAAATGCTCGACCCGGGGAAGATGGAATGTCCTGCGGAGGAGGTGAAGTTCCTCAACTATGCGACATACTCTTCAAAAGGCAGCGAAAAGACGGTCGTGCAAAAGGCGCTTCCCACCGTGTTCCACAGTGTCTGGCGCGCGCCGGACGGACGCATCGCGGCCGTGCTCGCGAACTGGTCGAGGAAGGCGCGCAGGTTCAAGCTCTCCGCGCCGGACATCTCGGCCGCCGGGGAAATCCCCCCTCGCAGCTGGAAGCTGGTTCAATCGGGAAAGTAAAACTGCAGAACCATGCAAGGGCCTGGCCCCAGAACCCACAAATTGCCAAGCACTATTGAAACAGTTGACACCGAAAGAAGGCAGACAGAACATGAATAGGCGATTCTTCCTCAAGACCGCGTTTGCAGCCGGCGTGTCCGGGGCCGCTGGAGGACATCCGGGGGCGTTTGCTGCGGTTGCGGACGCCGGCCGGCTGCCAGCATGGCAGAAGGGCGAGCTGCAGGTCCATTTCCTTTACGCAGGGTCGAGCGAGTCGGTCTTCATGATCATGCCGGACGGAACGACGTTGCTTGTCGACGTCGGCGACTACGACGTCGGCGGCAACTGGAAGATGCGCAACCCCATCGCGCCGCTTGGCGGACGCGGCCCCGGCAAGTTCGTCGCAGACTACGTCAAGAGGGCGAACCCGTCCGGTGCGAAGGTTGATTATTGGCTGCTTACCCACTGGCACGCCGACCACGGAGGATGCGAGACTTCGTATTCGGCCCGCGAGGAACGGGACGGCGAGATATGGTTCAAGAGTGGGCTTGCCGAGCTGATAGACGACATCTCGTTCGGCAGGGGTTTAGACCGATGCTGGCCGAACCGCAACGACCCGTTCGAATGTGCCGACACGTCCGTCCGCCAGTTCGCGCACATCGCGCGGACGTACAGGTGGCTTGAGCGCCATCGTGGCCTCAAGATCGAGAAGTTCCGCGTAGGCGCGGACGATCAGATCCGCATGCTGAAGGATCCGGCGGCGTATCCCGACTTCGGTGTCCTCAATATCTGCGGCAATGGAGTGATCCGCACGAGGGACGGTGGTACGCGCAATCTCTACGCCGACTTCGTCCCGCGCGGGAAGGCGGACGTATGGCGGCGTGAGAACGGGCTCTCCTGCGGTTTCGTTGTGAGCTACGGCGCGTTCAGGCTCTTCTCGGCAGGCGATTTTCAGGACTTCTGGAAGAAGGATGACGGCACGACCTTCCAGACTGAGGATGCGCTTGCGGCGGAAGTCGGCCGGGTGGACGTGGCGAAGACGAACCACCATGCGTCCGACTCGATGACGCCGGCGCTTGTGAAGGCGCTTGCTCCGAGGGTGTGGGTGACGAGCTCCGTCTCAGGCTACAGCGATTGGCCGACTACGAAGGCCCGACTTTCAGACCGCTCCATCTACGCTGGTGACCGCCTTCTCTGTTCGACATACTACCATCTCAAGGAGCGTGTCGCGGAAATGGGTGAGGCGGCCGCGAAGGATGACGTCGCCCCAGAGTCGTTTGAGCCGAACCACGTGGTCGTGACCGTCCCGCCTGGCGGGCGGACCTACACCATCACGCATCTCGCACCCGATGATTCGTTCGCTGTCCGCCGCGTGCGGACCGTAAAACGCAAGACTAATTGCGCGAATAGGCGAAGACTTTTTGTCTGAGAATTGAGGTGCGGAGGTTGTCGTCTGGAGGCGGGTTGCAAACAGCCGCACGACCGGCCAGCCAGCGTCGCAAGCGCG